>Ga0194039_1000953_pt1 | contig 16133 bp, 15 predicted proteins | sample JunL228m_MetaG_FD_148679 | JGI IMG/M metagenome (GOLD analysis project Ga0194039, IMG submission 148679) | Anoxic zone freshwater microbial communities from boreal shield lake in IISD Experimental Lakes Area, Ontario, Canada - Jun2016-L227-8m | ecosystem: Environmental > Aquatic > Freshwater >... | reverse complement strand
CTTTGCGCTCTGCCGTTCGCTCAACTTCGCACGGCTGGCGGCGTCGGGCAGGACGGGGTGCTTGACGACGTTTTGCGAAATCGCCTCCACGAGCGGGTAATCGGCTACGGTCTGCACGAAAATCGCGCCGTTGTTGTGCTTGGGCGTGGCCGTCGTGTCCACCTGCATGGAAAGAGCCGCCCCCTTTTGCTTCAGCCGATTGTGGATGTCTTCAATCGCTTTGAACCAGGCCATGCGCGGGTCGTGAATGTGATGCGCCTCGTCATTCAAAACCATCAGTTCGTCAATATCCCGGACGATCATCCCCAAGTCCACCTTGGAATCGGTGGTCGCACCCGTGGGCCGCTTGCCCAGAAAATAATCCCTCATGTCTTCATCATCCGGTGAAGACGGAATGTCGTCGCCTGAATAAACACGATGGATGTTGGTCAGGAAAATATTGCCCGTGGCCCGGGTGATCCGAACCTCGTCTTGCAGATGCAGCGTCAATTGAAAATCGTCGCGCCAGTTGCGCCCGTCAAACCCGTTATCAGGCAGCACCGGATCGGCGAAGAAGATACGGAGGCCCTGGAAATCACGGTAAATACGGTCCAGGACGATGATGTTGGGCGTGATAACCAGAAAGTTCCGCGCCAATTCTGATTCCGGCTCGTAGAGCTTGTGATAAAAACTCCACGCCAGCGCCAGGCTCAAGACCTTGGTCTTGCCGGTGCCCGTCGCCATCTTCACCACGAACCGCCGCCAGGTCTCATCGAACATGCCCCCGGATACAAGACCGCTTGCATCGAAGCGCATCAGATCGTGCTTGTCCTTAACCCCTACCACATCGTAGAGGTAGATAATCGTCTCCAGCGCCTCGCGCTGGGCGAAGTAGTATTCAAACTCCGTTATGGTCCCGTCGGACTTCGGCAACAGGTGCGGCGTGATGAACCACCAATTGAGCAGACTCCGGCTGGTATCCGCCGCGCCTACATACCCCCCATCCCGGAACTCCTTCACCTTGCGGCGCAGTTCCGCCACGAGCGGCGGCATGAGCTTCTCCATGCTGGATTCCCGTAACGCCTCATCGGCGGGAAACCAGCGGATGCCCGGATCAAGAATCGCATGCGGGGATTGCGGAAAGTCTTTATGCAGCGCCATTATTTGTCCTTTCCTTCAAGCCGCTTGATGCTTGGGTCGTCCGTCAGCAGTTTCATTTGATGGATGGCGATCTGGTTCAACTTGCGAAGCCGTTCCGCCTGCGGTGCGTTCTCCCGGATGAACAGGGCGTTTAGATTCTCCAGGTTGGACAGGCACACAAGCTGTGACACATCCGCGTCGTCCCGGACATTGCCCTTCCTGCCCGGATTCTTATCGCGCCAGTCCTTCGCCGTCATGCCGAAGAGCGCCATGTTCAGCACATCCGCCTCCATGGCATAAACCAGGTTCACCTGGCGGGTGCTCAGTTTCGGTGGTATAAGATTTTCTTTGATCGCGTCGGTGTGTATCCGGTAGATGATCTTGGCCAGATTGCGCCGGATATCCCAGCCGAGTTGCTTGAGTTCCTCGTCCTTGAGCCGCTGAAATTCCTTGATGAGATATAATTTGAACTGGGGCGATATCCACGATGCAAATTCAAAGGCAATGTCCTTGTGGGCATAAGTTCCACCGTATCGGCCGGACTTAGAGATCAATCCGGCGGCATGAGTTGTTTCTATCCATTTTTGCGGTGACAATACAAAATGGTTGGCCCCAGCCTCATTTTTAAACTGGTCGAATTCGACCAGTTTAAAACCGGGATTGTTCAGTTGTTCCCAAAGCCCTAAGAATTCGATGGTGCTCCTGCTTCGCAACCAATTCTTAACAATATCCGCGGGCGCGTCGCTGTTTCTGTATTTTGCAATATCAGTTAGCGAGATGTAATCCTGCCGCTCTCTGGAAATAATGGTAATTTCCTTGCCTTGAACATCAATTTTTTCGGTCATTGTCACCTCCCATTCACGATTTCTAATTCCCTCGATTTCGGGGGAATTAAAATCAAACTTTTTAAACCCGCCGAATTCGACGGGTTTAAAAGCATAAAAAACCTTATTTCTTCCCACCGACGCTCACGTCCACAATCGTCATCGTGTCATTGCCGAAGATGTCCACTACCTTGACCGCGATCTTGCGCCGCCCTGGCGCGCACTCGTGAAAGACGCTTTTCAGCTCCAGCGAACGGTCCTTCTTCGTGCGGAAGCTTTGCCACTCGTTCTCGAAGATGTAATCCCCGGTCCACTGTTCCTCCCAAACGCCTGCATCCTCATTCTTCACCCGGATGATCTCGCGTTTGCTCTCGAAGTTGAAGTCCACCGCCCAGTAGTCAACCCAGTCGGTCCATTGCCGGGTCAGTACTTCGCGGGTGACGATCCCGTCCTTGTCCTTGCTCACTTTCACGATCTGGCCCTTCTCCACCACGATCCGGCTGCCCTTGTTCTTGATCGCCGCCTCGGCGTTGGCAATCGAGTCCTGCGAGTAGAACACCGAGAAGTCCGTCAGCTCCACCGCCACACTGCTTTCGCGTTTATTGGCGATCATTAGCGGTTTGACCTCGATATAGGAAACATCGTGGAACACCACCTGGTTCTTCTCCACCGCCCGCTTATCAAAGACCTCCGCAGGGATATACTTGGGTGCAATGTCTATCCCCTTGCGCCGCGCCTCGTCCAGCACGTTCGGGAACAGCCCCATCTCGAACTCGAAGCCCAGGATGTCCACTTTGGTGATATGCTTTTTGCGGCATTCCAGGATGATCTCCTCGACGAAGAGGCGCGTCACCGGCAGGTTCACCGGCCCCACCGCCACCAGCCGCCCGGCCTTTTTGCCGTGAAACGCCGCGAAGCCCGTCGTCTTTTCAGCCCGGTAGGCCCGCAGGATCAGGTCGAGGAACGCGGCTTCTTTTTCTTCCAGTTGCTTCTGCTGTTCCGCCTCGCGCAGGTTGGGGTTGACGCCGATGTAATGCTGGCGCTCGTACTTGCCCAAGTTGAGGATTTCAAAGGCGCGGTAGTCCTTGCCCTCGGCTTTGAGTTGCCGCTGGACGCCGATCAGCCGTTTGCGGGTGGTGTGGATGGCGAATTTACCCAGGTCGGAGACGATCCACTTGCGCCCCAGTTTCTCGGCCACCGCCGCCGTGGTGCCGGAGCCGCAGAAGAAGTCCGCCACGAGATCGCCTTCGTTGGAAGAGGCGTTGATAATGCGTTCAAGAAGGGCTTCTGGCTTTTGGGTGGGGTAACCTGTGCCCTGAGTTGAGGATGCGCCGAGCCCAGTGATGTCATCCCACAGGGACTGAACGGAGACACCGGATCCTTCATCCAAGTATTGTTTCTTCTGAGGAACGGTTCCTGACGAGGTCTGAACAATCAACCCGTTAGCCATCAGATCTTTCATCGTCGCTTCGCTGTAACGCCAGTATCGCGTGATGCCCATAACCTCATAGCTGGGGTTTCCCTTAGCCGCGCCGCCCGGTCCTATCATGCTAACGAGCCTGTACTTTCTTCCCGTGCTAGGGTCGTTATATTTGAAGAATGAATCAACGTATTCATGCGAATAAGGAAGAAACACATTATTGAAGACGTAGGCTGGCGACTTTGCATAGACAAATATCGTGTCCGTGTTTGTGCCCATGTACTTGCTGCCTTGGCCGATGTTGCCTTTCACTGTATGAGCGCGTTTCCATGTAATTTCATTAATGAAGTTGTCCGTTCCAAAAACTTCATTTAAGACAAGACGGATGAATGCATTCACCCGCCAATCGCAATGCACATAAATACTCCCATCCTCGGCTAGCAAATCCCGTATCAGCACCAGCCGCTCATAGATCATGGCGATGAAGGAATCGGCGCCTTTGCCCCAGGTGTCCCGGTAGGCGATTTCTTCGAGGATGTTGGGCTTCTTGGTAAAGGTGTCACCGCCGATCTCGATGTCCATCGAGAAATCCGCGCCCACATCGAAGGGTGGGTCGATGTAGATCAGTTTGAGGCCGCCCTGCTTCTCGATCTCCTCACGTAGCGGGCCGTTCTTCAGCGATGAGAGGATGAGCTTGTTGTCGCCCCAGATCAGCTTGTTCGTCCAGCCCTTGAGCTGTCGACCTCGAAAATCGAAAAGACCACCTTGCATTCCGCCATCTTCCGGCTTATCGGCGCGCGGCTCGTCCACCTGCTCGATGACCTGGAATGGCAGAACGATATTGCAGACTTCGCTCGTCTTGCCGTTCCAGACCAGTTCCACCTCCCGTTTGTCCTCAAACAGCAGAAAGCGGTACTTCTCCGGCAACGGCCTGTCAGCCTCCATAAAACGGACAATCTCCTGTTGTTCCTGTTCAGTCAGTCGTGGCATAAAATCCCTCTTTTTGTCTCTATTATCTCCGGTTTTAGGCCGGGGGGCACTATAGAAAATATGACGCCCCGCAAAGCGGAGTGCCAACGATCTACATCAGCCGCTCGCGGAGCGAGACTGCTGCATGCGTGGGTTATGTCGGCTTCTTGTGACCATGTTTCCGGAGCAACGACTCGATGTGCGCGGGAACACCGAATGATTCATTTACCTGCGAATTGTCAGTAACCGCCTGACGTAGTCGCCTTGCATGATCGCTCGTAATCGCGGGCAACCTCGCCAAGAGACCGGTTAGCCTTTTTGACACAGCAAACGAGCGGGAACTATAGATTTGCTTTACAAGGGCAGAGGTGAGCTTAAGTCTGGTCATGTCATGTATGGCGATGATCGAGAACACCTCGCTGGCGACCTGATCCATCGTTTTCCCGTGAGAAGCCAACCCTTGGTACTTGCCTAGAAAGCCGTAGGGATCTGCACCCATTCGAACTGGAACGATTAATCGGCCCAGTCCCATCGCAATTCCAACCTCTTGATCGCACCATTTGCTTTGGATGAAGTCCGGTGTAACTATGGCAACAATGGAATCCATTGATGAGAGAGCAGATTGGATTTCATCAAGCCATTTCTTTGTTGGCTCGATATCTTCATGTGCAACAAACGATGTGACGCCAAATGTCTTCAACGCAATCTTCAGTTCACGAGCCTGTTTTTTGTAGGTCGCAACATGACTGATGAAGATTCTGAAATGGTCAGTTTCCCAGAATGCGGGAGATGCTATGGCTCCAGACGTATCAGCTAGGTGCGGACTCAAAGGAGAACTGTCCGGGGCGCTTCGAATAGTAACGGCTGTGATGTGCTCGTTGCCTTCGCCTCTCCTCAGGGATACGACCTCTTTCAGTATCCGTTTTTCTATGGCATCAAGTTTGTCTTCAATTTCGACAAACAGCTCAATTGGAATATCGATGTACAATGTGTAGTAGTATTGCCCACCATTCCAATTGTCATATCCCTCTTCGATGATATCAGTGCTTCCGATCCGAAGCAGATGGAGTTCTTCCTTCAACTTCTTTAACTCCAACTTACGACAGAGAAGAGTAACGAACTGCGGACCTTGCTCTTGTAGAGGCTTCATTTCTTTCTATACATAACGAAAAAATCACCCGGAGCGTAGCGATCGAGTGTATTGATTTTGTTGGAGCTTAATCCTTCCGTAGAAGGTACTCAGATCGTCGACGAAGAAACGTGGCGATCGGCCCCTAAATACCTTTTCAACCATAAACGTATCAAGGAAGCTGACCACCTGTCCTATAGGGGGGATAAAACCAAGCCCCGTGGTCACCACAAACCGAAGAACTTTTAAAGGCAGACTCTGGACCCAGGGGACTTCTCTCAGGAGGCTGATGTATTCACGCAAGACTTCCCGTTCTTTGAGTTCTCCGTTCTTGTGAAACCATTCGCGGAACTGTTCAGCGTTGCGCGTTGAGCGTGTCCGCAAGAAATCCGCAAGCGTATCTTTATCGGCCAGATTCGCTTCGCCAAGTTCAGGTATACCATTGACCTCAAGAAGACTCCATAGGTTTGCCGACTTCACGGTAGCGCCCGCCAGCCGGCGGGCCTTGATTTCCAACAAGTCCCCGATAGGCGATGAAGACGAAGTCGTGTCACAGGAAAAGGTACGGGAAAGATGGAGTTCGACGTTGTAGCTTGCGAGGGCAAGCAGCGCGTCGACGGGATTCTCAGCAGGCTTTGCGCCTGGGCCGATTACCCTAACCTGCATTTTTTCCATTCCTGGGAGCGCAAGCAGGTCGCGGTTAGGAAACTCAAAACATGGCTGCCAAAGACACGTACCCCGGAGGTCATCGTATGTGTCGTGCTTTATGACATCAACCACTTCCGATAACTCAATCGGATGAGAATTCTGAACTAATAAGTTCTGAAGCAGTTTTGGTTCGCGTAGTTTGTCGTATATGACAGAAAGACCTGCTGCGACCGAAGATTCTATATCGGAATCCTGTGGTCGCTTCCCATCAGGATCATGGAAGGTCACCAGTGCGCCATCAGGTCCGTTGCCTCTCACGTATCCGAAAACTCCCCGTAGTCGGATAAACGATATTCTTCCCTGCTCCAAGAGTTCTATTAGTCCATTTTCACCTATAATCGACACCAGCCCGCAAGCGGTAAGATAGTCTTGCGTAGGGATGGCCAGACTATCGTGCAGTATGAGCTCCTCACAAAGTCCATTCTTTATCTGTTTCTCCCTTGCGAGATACCTGTGTAAATGCCTCCCGTCCAAATTGAAGGGTGCGGTTAGTCGACCAGATAGAATACTAAACATTCATTAACTCCAACAAGTTATTCTATAGTTTCCGGATATCTCCACGAGTCAAAGGCCCATTTATCTGTCATCTTTGCATCTCGCGGCTAGCCGGTCGTCCCTGTAGCAGTCTAACCCGTTTAAAAGAATACATAATACTTTGACAGTTTTTATGACGATTCATTTTCTTCTTTTCCGTATATCATGCCAATTTTCAGGTTATCAGGAAATCGGATTCCCGTTCATCGCTAATCGCCATCCCCAAATCCGGCAGCCGCTGCGGCTCTCCAAATATCGTTCCTAAAATTTACCCCCTCAGGGAGTGCCGTCCCTGGCGGATCTTGATCCTAAAATCCGGAAAGCCTTGTCCTGCCTTCGTTTAGCGACTTCTATGCATAGAAGCGCACAACCTAATGATATAATTTCGTATCTGACGCATGAGTGAAAATTTGTCTTCTTTCCGGGAACACCTTTCGGTCTCTCCGGGCCTCCTGGAACATGTCCTCACTCTTCCAAAACCGGATACCCGATAAAAGAATCCGGGTTTGACAAAGATCATTTACGTAACCGATCGATGCTGCTCTGCTATGATTGGTTACGCTACTGCAACACCGTGGACAGGGCGTTTCCCAGGGTGTCTTTCAGGTTCGTTATGGCATCGATGACCAGGGAACGATCGCCGACGGTAAGGGTGTTAAGGTCTATGGCGGCGACTTTCTTTCCCGAGGCTTCCAGGGAGGCGGCGAGGGCCTCCGCGGGGTTTCGCCGAACGCTTGCCGGGGAGGTCTTCTCGGCAGCCTTCGCCCGTTGTTGCTTGTATTTGGCGTACTGGCTCAGCATGCTCCGCTCCTGCTTGTTCCGGGCCAGGGTGATCAGGAAATTCTTCGGGGCTGTGGGGTCCTGGCGGCATTCGTCACGGATCTCCTGGGGGAGCTTCGTGAGGGAGAGGGTTTCCGAGATATTAACGGTGGATTTGCCGATGATGCGGGCCAGGTCTTCCTGCTTGTAAGCATGGTCATCTTGGAGGCGCTTGAGGGCTTCGGCCTCCTCGACGGGGTTCAGGTCCTGGCGGAGGAGGTTTTCCACGAGGGCGATCTCTGCATAGTTTTCGCTGTCGATAAAGACCGCCGGAACGGTAATCAGATTCGCTTTGCGGGCGGCGGCGCAGCGCCGTTCCCCCGCGACGACGTAGAGGGTGCTGGTCTCTTTGTCCTGCCGGAAGAGGATTGGATCCAGGACGCCGTGCTGGGTCACGGAGGCGGCGAGTTCTTCCAGGGCCTGGGGATCGAGGTATTTGCGGGGCTGATTGGGATCCGCTTGGAGTTCAGTCAGGGGAACGGCATAAAGTTGGTTGGGCTTGTAGGTCTTAGTGGTTGCCACAAGGTCCTCCTTTCTTTCGGGGGAAAAGAATAACACATCATGGAACTAAGCTGATAGGTTGCAGTAGGCTGCGAATATACACGGATTCTTTGAATAATCAAGAAAAATGTATGGTCGTGGCGGGAGGCGTGGTTCGGCTGCTTTTGTCGCTATCCTATTGCAAAGCCACGGTGTATGCGCCGCGTTTCCAGCCTGTTTCTTCGCTCTTCATTATTGCAGTTTTTCGATTTTTATCCCAGGAATCTTCTCGAAATCCCGGATATTTACCGTGGCGACGGTGTAATCCAGGGAAATGGCGGTGGCGGCGATGATGAGGTCGTGGGCGCCCACGGTCCAACCCTTTCGGGCGACGGCGGCCCAGATGCGGGCGTAGATCCGGCCGATCATCAGATCAAAGGGGAAAACCGGAAATGATTCGATTACCTTCTCTACAAAGGCCTGCCGCCTGAGTTTCCTCTCTTCCGTATCAGCCCGCTCGACGCCGTGCAGAAGCTCGGCCGCCGTGATGACGCTGATGCCGAAAGACTCTTCTTCCCGCCCGGCGATGAGGGCGTCGAGAGATTCACGACCGCGTTCGATGCCGATGATCGCCGATGTGTCGAAGATTATGCCCATGGAGTTCCCTCACCGACGGGCGGCTGCACCATGACGGCCTGCGCAATATCTCTCGCGAAGGCCTCTCCATCGTCTTCGAGACGGGGAAGGTTGCGCATGATGTCTTTGAGGTCGGACAGTTTCCGTTCTTTCACGGAACCCGCCGCCGGTCCGATGGTCGCTGCCGGCTTTCCCCCCTTCAGGATTGTGTACCGTTCTCCCCGGTAACGGATGCTGTTGAGCAGTTCAGAGAAGTTTCGGACCGCGTCGGTGACGGTGATGGTCTGGATCATCGCGTCCTCCTGTAAAATATGATTATCTGATTTAATGATAATCATGAATAAAAAGCAAGTCCTATTCTACACCAACCTCAAAAAACAAAGGTGCGGAAAGGGTGTTCAGGTCCATGGCGGTAATCACCAAAAAAACACGGAACTCTAATTCTAAATGTGGTACAATTTACGGCAGGTCAAACTTGTTTATGGTGAAACATGAAACTTATTGAAACCTTCAGCATTAGCAGCCATGCGATGCATGTGATCGCAAAGAAATCCATTTGAGCAGAAGTTGTTTATGACAGCAAAAGTTTTATTATACGCATTTCTAACCGGTTTTTCTTTGATTCTTGGTGTAATATTAGGCACCACATTGAAATTCAACCAGAAAACTATTGCGGCAATAATGGCCTTTGGATCCGGCGTTTTAATATGCGCTTTAACTTTCGGGCTAATGGAGGAAGCGTTTAAGCATGGGGGATTTGACGCAATAATCATAGGATTCTTGTTAGGAGGCATGGTTTTTATATTCGGTGATTTTCTGATACAAAGATATGGTGGAAGAAACCATAAAAGAAAGAAGCATTTTAAACCCACAAAAGAAACAAACGGCAAGGCAATTGTATTAGGCGCTCTTCTTGACGGGATACCTGAATCAATGGCCTTGGGAGTTACCCTTCTCAGTAAAAATGGAATCGGATTGTTAATGCTCGTCGCAATTTTTATGTCAAACCTTCCTGAGAGCATATCATCCATAAATGATTTGCAAAAAGAGGGCCTATCCAAGAAACAGATATATCTGTCATGGTCAATAGTAAGCATATGTGTTGCATTGAGTGTTGTTTTAAGTTTCCTGTTTTTGGAAAATCTGGATTTAAATACTCTCGGCATCATCGAGTCTTTTGCAGCAGGGGCAATCCTGGCAATGCTTGCAGACAGTATGATGCCTGAAGCTTATGAAGAAGGCGGCTATCTTATCGGGATTTTAACCATCTTAGGATTTTTAACTGCTTTTATTCTTTCAAAATTTTAATTTTATCCTGCCGTAGTTCAATGCATAACTATCACCTTTATCAGGACACGGAATATCCCCGGGATCAACTCATCAGGGCATAACGCTGCACGGATAACGGGCATGCATGGGTGGTCAAAATCCAATTGACACACAGGATCATTCTTCATATGCTACCGCCATGAAAAAGCAGCGTCCTATCTGTTATCTGGTCGATTCAAGAGAGAAATCGTTGCGGCTCCTGGTGTCGCTGGCAGCCGTGATGATATTTTCCCTGCTCCCCTTTTTCAGCGGGGTCGGCCATCCGGCTTCCCTTAACGCCACCGGATGTATCCCTAGTTTCCCCGACCGCGACGGCTGGTATGGGGGCGATGGCGCCTACTCCATTTTGCTGGATGACGTACGGACGCTCTGGCTCTTTGGGGACACCTTTGTCTCCGATCGCGAGGGCAGTAAAAACAGGGTGGATATGGATCTCGTCCTGGGGACGACTTTGGCGATCTCAACCTGCAGCAAAGAGGGACGATTCAACATCCGTTACTTCCTGGAAAAAAAGGAGGGCCGCTTTATCTCCTCTTTTGGCGATAAGCAATGGGTCTGGCCCCAAGATCCATTCAAGGTTCACGACAGGATCTACATACCCCTGGTGGTCATTGAGGCGGCGCCGAACATGGAAGGGCCGTTCAAATTCAAGATCACCGGGCACAAAATCGCGATGATCCGGAATTATCATCGCAAAGATCCTCATGACTGGTCCGTGGAATATCTGGACTGGTCGGCGGCCATTCCTGCGGGTGTTGCCGCATTGGCCACGACCTCCGTCGTCTCCGGCAAGGAGGTGTATTTCTATCCCTTCCGTGTTCCTTCCGAGCAGGCTCCGGGGGTCCTGGGAAACATCCTGGTCCGTATTCCGACGGATCGGCTCCACGATCCGGCGGGGGCCATGGAGTATTATGCAAAGGATGATACGTGGCGAAAGGGATTGGATCCGGGGAAGGCCAAAATCGTTCTGGATGCCGCCGTTTCAGAGCTCAGTGTCCGCTACCACGAAACTCGGAAACGGTGGCTTGCCGTTTATCTGTCTGTGAATAACAAAGGGGATCGGTTGCTGTATCGCGAGGCTTCGAAACTGGAGGGCCCCTGGTCCGACCCGAAGGCCCTTATCGCAGTCATACCGGAAGTGACCCCGACGGACCCGAAATATCATAAAGGCAATTTCTGTTACGCAGGGAAAGAGCACATCCAGTTTGCCAAGGAGGGAAAGCTGGTGACGACCTACGTCTGCAATTCTCTCGATGATATAGACAAGAGAATCAATTTTATCCGTAACAATCTTTTTCTTTATCATCCCGTTGTGAATGAAGTGCCCTATTGATGAGAAAGACATGGGGCCACAGCGCTGAAGAAACGGGTGCGCTTTTTACGATTGATTTTGCCGCACCGCTCTGGTATTTTCCTTCCCAGCAAAGGAGACCATCATGAAACTTAAAATCGTCTTGGAAAAAGGAATGGACGGCTATATCGTCGCTCACTGCCCAGCACTGAAGGGATGCGTGACACAAGGCTGCACTGAGGAAGAAGCCCTGAACAACCTCAAAGAAGCGATTGAGCTTTATCTTGAATCCGAACCCGAGGACACCCATCTCCATGGCGGACGATACAAAGTCTGTGAGCTTGCCTTATGAGTCCTAAACCGCCGCTGCTATCCGGCCGCGACCTGGTGAAGACCTTCGAAAAAATGGGATATCGCAAGATAAGTCAAAAAGGAAGCCACATCAAGATGAAAAACGATGACACCGGCAATGTTTCCATCATTCCTGATCACAAGGAAATAGACCGCTGGACGTTGAAGTCCATCTTGAGAGACGCGGATATTTTCGAAGAAGAACTGCAAAAACATCTTTAGCTGACAAGGGGCATCTGCGTGCTCTGACTTCAGCTCCATGTTGAAATCCTCCAGGATGCTCCACTGCTGCTTGTTACGGGCCAGTATGATCAGAGATTTATTCTGCACCAGAGAATGACGGAATTGGGCAAAGAAATTCAAAGGGCCTTTTTCTTGATATCCGGCTCGAATGCCCTTTTCGCTCCTAAAAAAGAGGGCAGATGCCTGAGCAGGTGAAGGAGGCTCCAGCGGTGCTGCCAGATTCGCCTGCCGAATGTCCGTCGCCACACTGAGTCAGAGTAGAAGCGCTTCACATGCCGGTTGTAGAGATAGTCCAGCCGCTCCCTGGATTCGATGGCCCTGGGTACGAAAACGAAGTTGAGGCAGTTCATAAGTCGCCAGTCCTCGTGAAATACACCCTCCTCTTTCAGGCTTGACCAGATGGGCGCTCCGGGAAAGGGCGTAAACTTGGACATATTCATATCGTCAAGCCCCAGAGACATGATAAAATCACTTGTTTTGTCGATCGATTCCTCGGTCTCGCCGGGAAGCCCCATCATGAATAGCCCCTTTACCCGCAGGCCGCAGGCCTTGATCCGGGCCACTGTATCTTGAACATCTTCCAGGCCTACTCCGGATTTGTGGCGTTCCAGAAGCGCCGGATCGGCCGATTCGATGCCTACGGAGACCATCAGGCAGCCTGCTCTCCGGAGCATTTTCAGGAGACCGTCATCCGCGTGACCGACGCGGACGGCGCAGTTGAACCGAATTCCCAGCGGTTTTGCAATCAGCAGCTCGCACAGCTCGGTAATCCGGCCCCGGTTAAGGGTAAAGAGATCATCGTAGATGTTGATGTGCCGGACTCCGAAGCGCCTTCGCAGATGCCCCATATGCTCATAGATGTAAGCGGGGCTATTGTACCGGAAGGAGCGCTGAAAAACCGAGCGGTCACAGTAGGAGCACTGGTACGGGCAGCCGCGGCTTGTCGTCATGGTGGCGCCGGGGGTGCCGATGTAGCTGAAAAGAGGAAGATTATACCGTCGGGGGAATCCCCGGAGACCTTCATAATCGGGAAATGGCAGTTGATCCAGATCCGGGAGGGGCTGCCGCGGAGGATTCGTCACGATTTCCTCGCCGTCGCGCCAGACCAGCCCGTCGATACCGGCCGGTGCCACACCCGCGGCAAGTTCGGAGAGGGTCGCCTCGCCTTCTCCGATACTGAGATAGTCGATCGACCGAAAGTCGGCCATCAGGGCCGCCCCGATGGCCGAGACGTGGACGCCGCCAAACACAATGATGATCCGGGGATTGGCTTCCTTGATCCGGACCGCCATGTCGCAGCCATCGAGGAAGCTGGAGGTCGTCGTCGAAAAGCCGACGATCTCCGGTTCGGAACGAAGGACGATGTTGACATTTTCCTCGACCCCCGGGGGGGCGTCCGGACCCAGGCCGTCGTGCAAAAAGACCCGATGGCCGTCCCGTTTCAGGTAGGCGGAAAGGGAGAGCATCCCGAGGGGCGCCATCCGGTTGGCAACGGCGGCCACATCTTTTTTCCCGTCGATCCAGTTCGAACCGGTCGGATGGACAAGGGTGATCCGCATAGGATTCCTTTTACTTGGCATGGTTAATATCCCTCAAGAGATTACCCATAAACCCGTCGCATGAATCAGTACCGGCCCCGGCACCCGAATACGCGCCCGAAGGGCAATATGCATATCCTCGTGAAGATTAAACGGCTGAATGTGCTCGTGTTCCGGCAAAAGTCGACAAATCCCCGATAATGGGAAACCCGTTCGCCTTCCCGCTGATACGTCACTCCCACGGGCGCTGAAAGCACGGAGAGGCCCCGCCATTTGGCACGGGCCAGGATTTCCACCTCAAACTGGAAACGCCGGGAGCGAACACCGAGGTCCATGGCCTCCGGCAGGGGGTAGAGCCGGAAGCCGCTTTGGGTGTCCCCGATGTCCGGACCACCTGAGGCCCGGACCCAGAAGTTGGAAAATTTCCTGCCAAACCGGCTCGACCAAGGCACGTTACTGTGGTCCATCCCTTCCCTTTGGCCGACCACGATGGCCCTGCCGCCGGGAGGAACAACCCGGATGAGATTCCACGCATCTTCGGGATGGTGCTGGCCATCGGCATCCATGGTAACGGCCCAATCCGCCCGGAGCGCCGCCGCGGCAAAGCCGGTCAGAATGGCAGCCCCTTTCCCCCGGTTGCGATCATGCCGGACGAGGGTAATGGAAGGGATATCCTTGATCCGGTCGTAGGTGCCATCGGTCGATCCGTCATCAACAACGATCAGGGGCCAGGGAAGCTTCCGGGCTTCCTCGATGACACCGGCCACCTTCCCTGCATGGTTGTAGACGGGGATGACGACCGCCACGCGGCTGTTGTCGATTCCTGAGCTATTCATCGGCAAAAAACGCAATCCCCCACGCCCCCGGACCCATGTGCACGCCCGTGGTCAGGGACAGGGGCTTGACTGAAACCTCCGCTTCGGGATATTTCCTTTTGACTTCTTCCCCGAATTCCTCCACCCATTCTCTATTGTCCGTATATTCCAGCCAGATGACGGACGGCGAATCCGGTTTCAAGGCGCCTGCCAACTGCTTGAAGGCAAAGGATTTCTGATCGCGCCGGTTTCTGACCATTCCTACCTTTTTGGCCCCCTCGGCCTGGGGGCTGATGACCGGTTTCATGTGCAGCATGTCGCCAAAGAAGGCTCCCGTTTTCGACAGCCGCCCACCGGCGGCCAGGTATTGCAGCCGGTCAACGAAGAGATACTCCCGGCAGCGCGCCACCGCACCTTTGGCAAAGGCCACGACCTCGTCTGGGTCATCCGTTCGCCCGGCGAATCCTGCCGTCAATGTGGACAGGAGCCCCAGGCGGCCCGCGGCACACCCCGTGTCCATGACAACCAGGCGATCATCGGGGTCATGGTCCGCCTTCCACCTGAGCGCCGTATCGTAATTGCCCGTAAATACCGACCCCACGCACAGATACAGCACCTTCCCGTAAAGGCCAAGCGCGCTCTGATAGAACTGATGCCGCTCAAACACCGAGGCCTGGGAGGTCGAGGCCGACGCCCCTTTGCGCATGGCCTCGTAAAGGATCTCCGGCGTCAGGGAGCTCTCCGGCAGGGAACTGCCGCCAAGGGTGATGTAGCTGTCCAAAAGCGTCACGTCCAGGTCCTGAGCCTGCTCACGGGTCATTGAGCCCGCCGCATCGGTCATGACATGGATGGCCCGTGATACCTGGAACCTTTGAAAAGCTGCCGTCTGCTCTCCCAGATCATCATCGGTCCAGCGAATAATATCGCCCACGGCCCCGATCCGGCTCCTCACCAGATCGCGGTTCCGGGTATGGAGGTGTATCTTGACAAGATCTTCATCCCGGATCACCACCACGCTTTCATCTTCCCCGTAAAGATCGCTGATTTCTTTCTCTGCCCCTTCATAGCGGGAAAGAATCATGTCCACGCAGTATCCCGATTCGGGAGCGTCATGGAGAGGCTGCCGGAGATGGAGCCTGTCACCGAAGACGGAAGCGACGGAACACAGATCCGCGGTGCGGCCCGTCAGGGCATTCAAAAAACCGTCGAAATACAGAAACATGCCCAGGGCGCCGGCATCGACGACACCCGACTCCCTCAGGCGCGGCTGCATGGCCGTTGTGCCACGGACAACCTCAACCAGATGATCAATGATATCCTTGGCCCATACCCTGTCGATAGTAGGGGGTTCCGGCCCGACGGCCTCGACTAGACCATCGAAAAAGGTGAGCATCGTGCCGGGTTGAGGATCTCCGACGGCCTGCCATGCCTGATCGCGGCCCCGCTTGATGGCATCGGGAATCTTTCCGGGCGCGTCTGCCCGGATAAAGGCGTCGAAGAACCGGGCGGCAATATTCCCCGAATTTCCCCGCGCCGAAAACAGTAAATCACGGGCGGTACGCTGCCGATCCGTTGTCACACCCCGCAGGGGAACGAGGCTGAGCACGAGATTCCGGCCCGTATCACCGTCGGCGATGGGAAAGACATTAATGCGATCCAGAAGCCCGGACCATGCGGTCACGCGCTCAACACCCGTGACTAAGGCATTACAAAAATCCGCATCCGTCATTAAAACCCTTTCACCCGTGAGACCTCCAACATAACCGCTTTTCCTTATGCAGCTCAAACAACAACATCGACAGCCAATCCATGCCGCTCGTAGCCCGGCGGGTCAGGCGCAGTGACTTGTTCGCCTTTTTATTCATAATGTGTCCACATCCTTATCACCTTAACGGTCTTAATGTCATCAAGGACCTGATAGATAAGGC
>Ga0194039_1000952_pt1 | contig 16178 bp, 15 predicted proteins | sample JunL228m_MetaG_FD_148679 | JGI IMG/M metagenome (GOLD analysis project Ga0194039, IMG submission 148679) | Anoxic zone freshwater microbial communities from boreal shield lake in IISD Experimental Lakes Area, Ontario, Canada - Jun2016-L227-8m | ecosystem: Environmental > Aquatic > Freshwater >... | reverse complement strand
GGATAAACGCTGCGTTCATACCCATAACACCAATATGGGCTCCGGTTTCGGGGATATTGATCTTGAGCGTCTTCATGGCATGTTCTACTTTGTCACCGACCCCGAGCGCCGTACCATATACCAGCCACTCTCCCCACATGGAGAGATCTTCGGGTGCATACTTCTGTATCATGGCCATGTCCGATAAGAAATGGGTGAATGCATCCCACTCCAGTTTTTCCTTGTACCGGTCATCCTTCCAGTGCCCGAACAATGTTGAGGGAGCGATAATTGCCATCACAACCTGAACCAGCACAATTGCCCAGAGTATGACTGCCGGAAACAGGATGTACGATTGCATCGGTGCAACTAATGCAAAGATCACTGTTACCGCAAACAGGACAATTGTCACAAGCAGCAGAGGAACGAGATGATCTCTCCCGTCCACAATGTACTGGTTTGAGAGCGAGGTGTCTACCCTGCTGGTAACATCAGTAAGCGAGCGCTGGTACTGCAAGGCTTTCTCCTCTGCACTGCTGATCGTTCTGGCACTTTTCGCAAGCGCGGCAATCGAATCTGTGTCAAGCACGCCATTTTCAGAAACGAGCCCGATAAACCCGAGCACCCGCAGCTCGTACGGATCGGTGGTTGCCATTGAGAGCACACGGATCTCGATGCCTTTGCCTTCACCCTTCTCAGTGATGGAGATGATCTTTCTCCGGTGAAGATCGAGCAGAGTTGCATAATAACCGTCTTCATCGAAATCGAGCGCATCACCTTTGAAGAGCAGGTTCACCTGCCAGGGTTTGAGCGCAGTTGACGGGAGGGTACTAAAGTAAGCAGGGACTGTGAATTCCTTCTCCCTTCCATACCGGTAGTAGATCAAAATAAAGAGGAGTGGCACGAGAATAACGGCTGCCTTTGCAATCCAACTCAGCAGATCCGATAGTTGATAAGGAACGTTATACCAGAAGTTCCCCCAAAAGGCCCGGCTCTGGATATCCTTCACTTCAGTCCGGAACCCGTTGATCTGGGAAAATCCCTGTGTATTTCCCACCATCTCAACGGCAATGATCTCATTTGCCGCAGCACTGCCTGTGATGATATAGCGGGCTCCAGATTTTTGCGTTGTCAGCGAGGGTGGATATGCATATACCAGCTCAATATTTTTTGCAGGTACGGTGATCCTGATTGCCCTGTACGGGATATGATTGTCTCCAGTGAGGGCGAGATTCAGCGTGGTTTGGTATTGATCGTAATTAACAACAGGATGGATAATGTACGCATATATGACAGAATACGTGCCAACATCATAATATGTGGGTTTATAGATACCGATTTCATTGAGTTTTGCATGGGTGCTTATAACGCTTATCGCAGAAGGATCCGATACCATTTGTGGGAGATCAATAATACCCCGATAATCCTTGAGATATCCGATTGTATTTTGTGGATTTTGCAGAGATATAAACTGGACATGAGGTATTGTCGATTCATTTACCATTAGTGGGACATCCCAATAACGAGTTAATCCCCGATATTCCCCAGAATTCTTTACATCATAAGTAAAATGTTCAACCAATGTCCCGTTTTCGTACAGGACTGCATCATAGGAGTCCACCACAAGGTTGCCTTCGAAAAGGGGGGGAATAAAGGTGACTGCGAGCAACCCGATGATCCCAAGGACAAGTCCACCGATGACAAGTGCGGTCAGCTGACTTTTTTCACTCACGACATTTGCCTCATCAGAATTCTATCTTCGGGGGAGTTTTGATCGCGTCTTCGAATTGCAGGTACTCGAGTTTGATAAGCCCCATGAACCGGGCTACGAAATTCGAGGGGATGGTCTCCATCATTGTATTGAATTCCTGCGAGATGTTGTTAAAGGTGTAACGCTGCCGCCCGATCTCATCTTCGAGGTTCTTGACCGCGTCCATCATACTCATGACCGTGCCCGCGGTCTTGAGGTGGGGGTAGTTTTCTGCTACTGCGAGCAGGCGCCCGAATATCGAGCGGGATTCTGCCTCAACTTTGTTCAGGTCGCCGGGTCCTGCGGTCGCAACACTTGCCCGCATAGCGGTGACCTTCTCTAAAGTCTCTTTCTCAAATTTGGCATAGCTCTTCACTGACCCGAGGAGTTGCTCGATCATGTCGAGCCGTTTTTTCATGGCGACCCGGATCTGGCCGAGGGTAGCTTCTGAGGAGTTTCTCAGGCTGACGAACCGGTTGTAAATACCAATAATCCAGAAAATAAGTCCAATGATTACAAGGACGATAATTCCCGGAATAATCCATCCAATAAGACTCTCAAACATTGTTACTCAGAATAATGATGATCGTTCCTAAAGATAAGATCATGGGGGAGTCTGATGAGATTCACAAAAAACGCGGGAGAGATGGGATGATTCATTCTAGGAGAGTGAGCGACCCAACCACACGGAGTTTGCCACCTTCTAGGTAATGCAACACCACCCGTGCACCGGGCGGATATACCAGCGCTTTTTCCAATGTTAAAGTGATGGTTGGCATTCTCCAGTCCCCCTCAACAGTAATTTTTTCCAGACGCGTGGGGAGGAACTGCATCCAGTGACCGGCATACAGCACCATGCCTTCCTTGAGCGGGGCAGGCCAGTATTTCACAATCTGGGCTTTTCCGGAAATGGTGGTGGCGTGTTTTATTGCGGGATCGTTGGTCAGGACAAAACCACGGTCGAGATCTTCGGATTCAATATTTTTCAGGGCAAGACCAACACGATCACCTGCGATGGCATTGTCAGCATCATCATCATGCTTCTGTATGGAACGAATCTGGGTGGTTTTTTCCATGGGTAGGACTTTTAGCGTGTCGTGCTTTTTTATCGTTCCCTGTGCGACAAAGCCAAGCACAACTACGCCAACCCCTTTCACATTGAAGTGGGCATCTACCGGCACCGATCCTTTTCCTGCTGCGTCATGTGGTTTCTGGTGAGCGGTCTGTTTTACGGATATCTCAAGCATCTTCTCGCGGAGCCCGACGATATCTTCTTCAATCACTTCATAGTGCTCAAGGACCGTGCCTTTGATGAGCGGGGCGATCTGATCCGTTGTGATATAATTTTTTAAGATGAGATAACCTGTGGATTTGCTGGCGCACTGGAGCATCAGCACACATTCCCCAAAGGTAGCATTAATCTCATCAACGACAAGGACAACCCGATCGGATATGGAAACTGTGTAAAACAGTGAGGATAGTTTCTCCGGGTACCTTGTTGGTTCTATAAAGGTGACGGTGGCTTCGCCTTTTTTCAGGTTATAAAAGGTGATATCGCTTACTGTGCCCTTTTTTCCGAGATCTTTAGAGTAATCCGGGGGGGCGAGGATTGCGACGGTGAGGTTGGACATGGCAGGTGCGAATATTTGATCTGTAGCGTAATAAAAGGTTCAGCAGAGGCCAATACTAATATCATACTTATCCTACCATGATGATTGTTGGACAGAATAAAATTTTACTTATTTCATTATTACAAGTGTTCCTCCCCAATCAGAAAGTGGGAAAAATGTTGCATCACTGTATTCTTCTGAAAATTTTTTTACAGCCTCACGCACGCCCCCATATGGTGCATTATTGTAATCGTGCACAAAAATATAACCTCCTTTCATGAGTCTCGGATAAAAATATTTCAAACCTTCAAAAATGGGATTAAATAAATCTGCATCAAGAGAGACAAAACAAAAAGAGTCATTTAGGTCTCCAACCGTCTCTGGAAAGTACCCTTTTTTTATTATGCACATATGAGGATGTGGCATTTTCCCGATGACAAGATTAATATTGGTTTTTGAGAAATCCTGATCGAGAGTGAAAAGGCCTTTCTCAGTATCTTCTTTAAGGTCTTTCTTATCAAAACCTTCAAAAGTATCAAACAGGTATATCCTTCGATCAGGAAATAACAGGTTGATAAATTTTGAGAATTCGCCCTCAAAAACCCCCACTTCTGCAACCGATCCACCGATTTGTTTATTATGAATTTCTCTTGCAACCAATTCAAGGGAAGAGACTCTGGTTCTGTCTGCAACGGAGGATAAATCTATGGCCCTTTCATAATACGCCATATCAAGTGTAAATACTATTGGAGGGGTTTTAAGTAACTGTGAGATTAAATTTGGAATAAAATTAATCATTCGTGCAATAGGCACTAATAATCGTCGTAAATTTCCATTCATATTATCATTACGCCAGATTGAATTGCTATTTATCTTTAATAATTGTAATCAGGGAGAGGCCCCAGCTAATCCGTAAAACTTTGTCCCGTTCGTTGCATGTTTGAACGATAAATGAGATGATATCACTTTTCATTGAGCAACCTTTCGATTCTGTCAACCTGTTCACATAATCTCTTTGCTGATGAGGTATTGTTCCACTTGATATCCAAATCTCTGCCAAACACCCCTCCCTTAAATGCGAACAACCCAAATCCAAATACTGCGCAGCCCATAATAGCAATTGCTATCCACGTGGGTATTCCGAATGCTACCTTTGCCATACCAACTGCCGTGAACAATGTGAAAAATGGGTAGAGAAGTTCCGCACCGTAAAATAAAATAATTTTAAGGTGTGCGATATTCCCGATCCAATCTAGTTTTTTCATGTTTCTCTCCTTTTGTAAATTCAACCTATGCATGCAAAGAGGGTTATTTCAATCCGAGGGTAACAATCCCCCGGTTTTTAAAGACATGATGCACCATTTTTATACGATTATTGTGGGTTTATAATCCCAATCTATCATAAAACTTGGTAATCCAATCGATATAAAATACCGTGCTTTCATTCATTTGTTCCTGCTCAACATATCAAAATGATTCGTGAACCCCGAAATGATTAGCACATCCGACTGAAGGGGTGTTTCTATTCCACTCATAGTTTCCTTGCAATCATACCGATTGTATATGCATAATATTGTTTGCAAGGAAACACCTTCTCGATAAGACCGATATTCTTCCGCAAACTTATACTAAGAATTTCGCGATCATTAGTTGCAAATGGGGGAAGGGCCTGGAGGCCGAAAGTCTTTTCAATCTCGAGCCCGGCTCTTCGGACAGCGGTTTCCAGGCGTTTTGGGGAGTAGTCCTCTTCATATCCGAATTCAAAGTTTCTCATCATTACTGCCACATATTTTCCCACCTTGTACCAGATACAGAGCGTATTTGGAACGATAATTATCACTCTGCCGGAGGATTTTGTAACTCGAGCCATTTCCTGTATCGCAACAACATTTTTTGGATCCTTGAAGTGCTCAATCACACCAGAATTGTAGACCAGATCAAAAGTGTCGTTCTTAAAGGGGATATGAAAAATACTGCCGAGTACCGGGTTTTTACAGTTACTGCGGGCAAGGTTTAATGCGGCCCGTGAGATATCAAGACCAATGGTATCATGTCGTTTTGAGAGCCGTGCAAGAGTCTGACCTGTACCACACCCCGCTTCAAGGACTTTTGAACCGTATGGTAAATCATTTTCTATGTTCCGCATAAATTCGAGATATTTTAAACTATAATCACTTGTAATGAGTTTTTTCGTCCAGATCTTTTCCCATACTTCTGCAGCCATATAATATTTTCACCACATTACTCAACAGATTGGATTAAGGGTTATTTATCATTATACGATAGAAAAATTCTGATTAATTCATCATTTGTGCAGTTACCAAACTCTATTACATGTGAAGTATTTTTATGGGAGATTACACAGATAATATAGATACTTCAATGATTTCGATTATTATCCCCCTCTATAATGAGAAAGATAACATATTAGTATACAAAAAGGATCTATTTCCGGTTATTGAAAAAATCGGTAAAGAATTCGGAGAGATCTTTGAATACATAATGGTAGATGATGGCAGTAAAGATGATACCGTTGTCCAGATGCAAAAGCTGATACAGGAACGAAATGATGTCACATTAATTAAACTTGAGAGAAATCAAGGGATGGGAAGCGCTATAAAGTCTGGAATTGCCGCATCTAAAGGCAATCTAATCATTACGATGGACGCGGATCTGACCTTCAGACCGGTTGATGTCTCTAAACTTATTGCAAAATACCGAGAAACAAATGCTGACTGCGTATCGGGATCACCTTTTCTCAAAGAGGGTTTATTTGAGAATGTTGCCACACATAGGTTAATTATCAGTAAATCAATTAATTTCCTTTATCGATTGCTTTTAGGTAGCAACATTAGTTGTGTAAGTCCCATCTTTCGATTATATAAACGGGAGATTTTCGACACTATGGAAATATCCAGTAATAATTTTGATATTAATGCAGAAATTATCTCAAAACTAATCATCAGTGGGAAAAAAGTTGTGGAAGTCCCAGTACCGCTCTTAAAACGGCGTTATGGCAAGTCAAATATAAACATCCGAAAAGAAGCCATAAACTACTTAGTATTACTTTATAAAATCTTTAAAACGAAATATCTCAATAAAGAATGGGAATAAATCTATTTTTGGGATACGGGCAAGATGCCTGATACAAAACCAGTGTTTTCAGATCCACATCAAACTATATTTAGAATGATTTCGAATACCAATTGGCATGTTTGCAATAATCCTTGGAACCCGTCCCGAGATCATCAAGATGTCCCCAATTATCAGATCGTGCGAAAAACAAGGCGTGGATTTTTTTGTAATTCATACCGGTCAACATTATTCGTACGATATGGACCGAATCTTCTTTGAAGAACTCAGCCTTCACACTCCTGACTTCAACCTCGATATCGGATCAAAAAGCCATGCAGAGCAGACCGGCCTTATCATGGCCGGAATCGAGAAGATCCTCTTAAAGGAGAAGCCTGAGGTAGTGCTCGTTCAGGGAGATACCAATACCGTTCTTGCAGGAACCCTCGCCGCATCCAAATGTTACGTGCGCGGGACCTTACCTGTAGAAGTAGGGCATGTCGAAGCAGGATTGCGCAGCTTTGATCGAACTATGCCAGAAGAGATAAACCGCGTTGTTGCAGACCATTTGTCAGACTACCTTTTTGCACCAACGGATATTGCCAAGAAAAATCTCCTGAATGAGGGTATTCCCAAGCAGAAGATATCTGTTACCGGTAATACGATAGTTGATGCAGTTCTTGAAAATCTGACACTCTCAAATGGCAGATCAGATGTGGTTCGTGAGCTCGGGCTTGCTGCTGATGGCTATTTCCTTGTCACACTCCACCGTCAGGAAAACGTTGATAATAAGAAACGATTTAAAGGAATTCTTGAAGGACTTGCACGTATTCATGAGTCTTACGGGTTGCCACTCGTATTCCCGGTTCACCCCCGCACTGAAAAAATGATCAAATCCTTTGGTTTAAAACTGAAGGGATTCCAGATGATTAAACCACGGGGATTTCTGGAATTTATTCAGCTTGAATCGAATGCCCGTCTGGCTCTGACCGATTCCGGAGGGGTTCAGGAAGAGACCTGCATTCTCAATGTCCCCTGTGTGACGATCCGATATTCCACTGAGCGTCCTGAAACGGTCGATGTGGGAGCAAACATTATCGCGGGTGTTGCTCCCCAGTCCATTGTAAATGCAGCAGAAATAATGCTGGATAAGCCGCGTTCATGGAAAAACCCATTCGGTGATGGAAAGGCAGGTGACCGTATCGTTGGCATCCTGAATTCACAATAAAAACCTGACTTCCGCCAGATTAAGCACATAAATCGTATAAATTGCTCATATTTTTTGAAAGTAGCCAAGCAAACCGGAAAATCTAAATAGTATTATGTGCTTACATTATAAGCATATGAAACCCAATGTCCGGATCAAACGGATCAATGGGAAAGAATACTGGTACGAGGACACGCCGTATTACGACAACGAGAAGAAACAAATCCGGTATCATTCCCGCTATCTAGGAAAGAATGTGAATGGCGTACCATTGAAGGTACGGACAGAAATACCAGAAACTGAACGGCATTCAGCACCACGTGCCGCTCACACCTACGGGCACCTCATACCCCTTCTTGCGATTATTCAGGATCTTCATTTAGACGACTATCTCAAAAAAACTGCCACTGAACCAGACGCTCAAACAATCCTTGCATTAGCCCTAAACCGGGTAGTCCGGCCAATGGCAATGCACGGGATACAGACGTGGTATGAAGAAACATCCCTGATTCTTGATCATCCGGAACTCCCGCTCACCAGTCAGAACATCAGTGAATTATTGTCAGAGGTCGGGGAGTCCGGAATACCGGAACAATTCATGGGAGAACTTGTACGAGCGTCGGGAACCCAATCAACATTCATTTATGACATTACCAGCCTTTCAGGATATTCCCAGTTGCTCAATCTTCTTGAGTATGGATACAACCGGGATGGTCTAGACTTGCCGCAACTCAACTTGTCTCTGGTACTGGACAAGGAAAAGGGTATACCCGTGATGTATGACATTTACCCGGGAAGCATCGTCGATGTTTCCACGCTAAAAAACACGATCCAGAAAATTGGATCTCTGGGTATTGATCATTACACACTTGTCCTGGACCGGGGCTTTTTCAGTCAGGGAAACCTGGAGGAATTACTGGCAGAAAACCTCTCATTCATTATTCCCGCTGCAACTTCACTCAAGGAAATTAAGGAATTACTTACTGAAGTGCAGCGTGACCTTACCGATCCCCAGTACTTGCAAAAATATCACAAGAATCCCCTGTTTGTTAAACCGGTTACCTTCTCTTTGCACAATATGAAGGTAAACGGGTTTTGCTATTATGATCCAAAACGGGAACAGGATGAACGAAATCTTCTGTATGTCCGTCTTCACGACATGAAAGTTAAACTCGAATCGGTTCGGATTCCCAAATGGCGGAAACCGGAGGATTACTTTAAGGAACTTGCTGGAAAACTGATGAATTTTTTTGCCTGGACTTTTGCTGGAGACCAGTTTGTCGTCTCGATTAAAACCAATGCTGTAACACAACGCCTCAATCGTATGGGTAACCAGATCATTTTCTCTACCGGAAATCTTGACTGGATGGAATGTCTTTCGTGTTACCGCGAAAGGGATGCTGTTGAAAAAGCATTCCGGGCCATGAAACATGATTTGCTCACACTCCCACTCAATGCCAGGAAAGAGTCGACAGTTCGTGGATTCCTCTTTGTAAATTTTATCAGCCTGATTATTCGTCTCAGGTTATTGCGATTGATGAAAGAATCTGATCTGATTAAAGAGTTCACTGCCGATGGACTTCTTCTCGAGTTGTCAAAGATCAAAAAAATTAAACTCGCTAATGGAGTGATCATCGTTTCCGAAATTACTAAAAAACAGAGAACGATTCTTGATGCCCTTCATCTATGTGCTTAATTTTGGGGAAGTCAGGTAAAAAACAGAAACCCGTGCAGAATCTTTTAAAAAAACGGGTGTCGGATTGATATTGGTCACTTCACAATTCTATTTTACATCTGTAAAAGATTTGGTGATTTCGAAAGATTAGTTCCCTAATCGTATCGACCTGATTTTTTTAAATATCCCTTCTGGGGGTCGGATAATGAGGAATATCAACAAAAGGAATGACAGATACTGCAGTGTGAAGAATAAAAGTGTCAAATACCAATCGGTTGTACCAACCGGATTGGTATAATTCAAATTTACCCAATAACTTCCAAATGTCAGCGGGAATTCGATATAAACAAAAATTTGCGTAACGTAGAATAAAAATATTTTAACAAGATCGTCGGCTACAAGAAGGGCAAGGAATGGGGTAAACCAGACGAAGTACTGAGGACTGTGGAATTTCGCGAAAAAAACCAGAGCGAAAATAGCGCATAAAACAAGTTTTAATAATTGTTTTGGATCCTTCTCTTTGGCAATATAAGCAATATACACCAAAATAATAAGGATAACACCCATCAAAACTTGCATAACGGTTGCTATAAGATATGATGAAATCTCAATGTGGAGCACATCATGTAGAATTAAATATAAGGTGAATGTTGGGGTTGCTGCATAAATTCCAAGACTGCCTCCCGTTGCGATAAGATAAGAATGGATTACATCCGGATTAATAATCGCAAGGGGCAGTAATAACACGATAACGAATAACAGGAAAATTTTTCCTGCAGACAAAATCTCTTGTTTGAGTGAGGTTGTTTTCGCATTATATAAGACAATAAACGGCATTGCTATGATTGGGAATATTTTTGTAAAAAAACCCAGTGACGAGGAAATATATCCCCGCGTATTCATGTCATAAACCGTAAAAAGGATTGCCAGCATCATAAGACAAGTTGGAAAAGCATCGTATTTTGTTTGAACAAAATATGCGGTCGAAAACGCAGTAGCAAAAATCAGGCCCGCATAAAAAGCAGTTTTTTCATTCCATAACTTGAGCCCAATAAAATAAATACATAGAATTGTGACGGTGTCGCAAAGCACCATAAGCATCTTGAACGTATAAACGAATGCCATAGCATTCTGAAATAAAAGTACTGGGATGATCGCTATTGTAATGGGAATAAAAATCAGGATTGGATATTCAAAGTTGTAACTAACATAAGGAATCTGGCCTTGAACCAACTTGATGGCACACTCAAAATAATACCCAATATCAAAAAGATCAATAAAGGAATGAAACACCGAAGTGGTCGCAAATATGACAATAAATTTTGTCAAGAGGGAGGCCAGTATTAAAATCAGCAGATGGCGCTTGACGGTCTGAAGATCGACATTTCCAAACTCAACATTCAGAAAACTCAACAGGGGCTTACCCCTTTTCCCTCTTTTTTCTGAGGGTTCAACATCAATTTTATTTTTTTTTCCCATACTGAATCTCCGTTCCTGTTTGCTTATTGATGATGTGTGTTTGTAACACTTGTAAAAAAAACTCTCAAAAATCTTCTGACCATGCGCATAAGACCGTGATCGATGGGGTATCATTTCCTTGTCCACGTAACTCTTCTATTCACCATGAAATTCCACCCGAACCCCACAAGTATTCCGATGATATTTGAGATGAGATAATAAACCCCCCCAACGCTTGTCAGCAAGTACAGAATTCCCATGTTGATAACAAGCCCTCCGGCTGATACCACATGAAAGGAGATGAGACGGTGCCACCGGCTGGAAAGTTTATGAGATGCCCCTTCCTTAAATGTCCAGAGATCATTCCACACGAAATTGTTGAGGATGGCTAATTCAATCGCAAACAGGCTGGAGACAAGATAATAAAAACCAACGAACTCCGTCAGATACCAGAGCACACCCATGTTCACAACAATCCCAGAAATTCCTACCAGTCCAAACTTAAACACCCGCTTCCATTCCCTCCACGCCGCACTCTCGTGATGTAAAAACGAAAAAAGTGTGATATCGATAACCTGCTGGGCATACTCAATAATGGTTTTAAGTTTTAGTTTGCTCGAACCAATTTCCCGGTCCACGAATTCGAAGGGTATTTCCTTATCCTTTTCCCAAGTTCCCTTACCTAGCACCTCAAGCAGGATTTTATAACCACGGGGTTTTAATTGAGCATCTGCAACAACACTCTTCCGGATAGCAAAAAAGCCGCTTACCGGATCCGAGATATCGGGAAAGAGCAGGCGCCCTAAAAACGTAGCTCCGAGCGAGATTACCCGGCGTTTGAGTGGCCATTTCTTTATCCCGCCCCCATCCATATACCTGCTTCCGATGACAATGTCGTATCCTCCCATGATCTCATGATACATGGTTGGGATTAGAGCCGGGGGGTGGGAGAGATCGGCATCAATCACAACAAGAATGTCTGATGATGCCTGAACAAATCCTTCAGCAACGGATTGTGATAGTCCGTGATCCACCAATCGAACGATAATATTTACATTTAGTTTTGTTTTTTTAATTTCATTAACAATTGAAATAGTCCCATCTGGAGAGTTATCATCAACGACAAGGATCTCACCGTTGAGATTATTCCGCGTAAAAACCGCATCCACTTCAGTGACAATGTTCCGGATATTTGCCTCTTCTTTAAAGGTGGGGATGATCACCGTAAGGTCGTACATGGCGGTTCACACTGGGGTCGGCTAAGCTGAAACAAAGAGATAGATCCCGGTGTTCTGCCCGAGAGGTTTTGTATACTTATTTAACCATTCAATCGCATCTCCATTCGGATTTGCCGAACTGATATCTCCGGTGACGATAAAAAATGCGGTATTATTTCCTTTACCTGCATTGATCGCTTCAAGATCTTTTGCAGTAGATGCACCAAACTCAAACGTCTGGTCAGACGCATTCGCATAATAATAATTGAGTGGTTGGGAGATATATCCCGGTACCACAACGATAAGATCCCCGGGTTTTGTCATCTGCTGAATCTGACCGGAAAAACCTCTCCAATCCTCTTTTGAAAACCCTTTATAATAGTCCACAAGAGTGGGGGCACTTACGATAACGAGGAGTGCAATAAAACCATAGACAACCCCCCGATTGTTGATGAGACTGTAAAACATCTTATACGATACTGCAACCCCGAGGAAAAAAACGGTGTTGAAAAAGATCAGGTAGCGGGGTTGCATCGGCATTTTGTAGGAGAGAATGAAGCTAATGACAAACGTAAGAATGGTGAGTGCCACTAAAAAGATTCCTTTGTTTTTATCAATAAGGAATGCCTGAATGATGCCGATAATAAAGAGGATGAGAAACAGGAACATCGGGATGTCAGAAAAACCGGAGAGCTGCCTGAAGGTTTCGCTGATGATTCCCAGTCCCTGGATACCGAAGGTTGGTGCCGAGGATGTCCGGGTTGCGAAGAGCTGGATAGCCAGCAAAATGAGGGGAAAACAGAGGACAATAAACAAAACAATTGATAATGCAATCATTTTGAGATTCTGGATGTTTTTCTTGAGGTTTCCGATCTGAAGGAAAAGTGCATAAAGGATAAGGGAGGCAATAATGACAAACGAATAGAAGTGCGACCAGAACGCAAATGCGGAGAGAATGCCAAAGAGAGCCCAGTTTTTTAAATCATTTGTTCTTAAGGCTTTGAAGTAGAAGACCATTGCAAATGCGACAAAAAAGAGCATCATCGAGTATGCCCGGGCATCCTGCGAATAAAAGATCAGGAATGGTGAAAAAGCAAACGCTGCTGCGGCAATAATCCCGACATTGCGATCCATGAATTCCTTTCCTGCAAAATAGATAAGTGGAATGGTCAAAACTCCGAGGAGTGCAGGAACAAACCTGAGTGCTACTTCATTGTTCCCCAACATGAGCATGAGATGCTCGATCCAGTAGAAAAGAGGGGGGTTGAACTCCCCCCCCGCTGTAGCTTTCCAGATGTCGGGAATTGACATTACCGCAAACGAGTGCGTAGAGGCTTCATCGAGCCAGAGCGAGTTGAACCCAAGATTATAGAACCGTAGGAAAAAACCAAGAATGGTCAGAATGATGAGGGATTGTGCATAACGGCTGTGAACTACCACAGATTTAATATTTTCAACATTGATATCCCGAAACGACTGGATCGGGGTGATGTAATCCCCGTCAAGATTACATTCGATATCTACTCCCGTTTTTTTCCCTTTTTGCCGTTCCTCACGTTTTTTCGCCATTTCTCTCATCTACTATTTCGTAAATATTCGGATATAGAATGTTGCATTCCCGTTCTCTTCAGAGAACTTTTCGCCCATGACATGATTGTAGGAACAATGTGGCCCGGTGTCCGGAAAATTCAGTCATCCCTTTTACCGATAAGCGGGGAGTTGACTGATTCCAGTAACTCTATGGTATTTGAAACCACCTTTGACGATTCTTCAAGCATCAGGTTTACCTGCTCGTGCGTACCAACCCTGCGGAAATCCGTGCGAACTGCAATCACCGGTTTGTTGTGTGCATACGCATACCCCATCTCCCATGCGGTGCCGGAATCCGCATCTGCGCCATCGATAACTGCAACAACGATATCAGCTCGGTCAAGATCATCTTTATTTTTAGAGAAGATCAGTTCCTGCTCTATTTTCATTCTTGTATTTGTATCATCACCCGCTTCCTGGGGAAGGAAGACTTCAAACAGGTGTTGCTCAAGCAAATCGGATAATATTGCATTATAGGTGCGCTCGGCTGTTGAAAAAAGCGGTGCGGCAAGATATATCCGGTACCTTGCAAAGGTTGCAACGTCCATAGCACCGATATCAGGATATCGTGCAAGAAACACCCCCCGCCCCGTCCGTTTTGGCGGTTGTTGATCCTCACTCCCATAATAGGTGCTGGTTACTCCACAGGTAGGAGAGGAGTTGACACCAAGGATGCAGAGTGGAGGGCCCCGTTTAACGAGGATCTCCTGCACTTGTAGTTCAAGCTTGTCCATCAGACCGGCAAATGCCGGGGTGTTTAGTCGTTCGAGAAAGTTCCCGGGTTTCCTGTCAGGACCAAGGTACAAAGTCTCCGGGCAAGGCAGCGGCACCATCTCAATATCAAAAAGTCTGCAGCGTTCGATCGCTCGTTCGAACAGTGTGAGGTCCGAGGATTTTGTAATACCCGTAGCCCGGAGTTCCGGGTGGAGAATACAGGGGCTGCAAAGTACGTACATTATTACAGTGTGTGCACGCATGGTTGATCAATGATACCCATGTACTCCTACCGGGACAACAGTTGTGACCCCCGGAAGTGCACGGTTAAAAAACTGGAAAAGGCGGGTTTTTTAAAAATATTTACCAAAATCTCCCAGATCCCGCGAAACACCCTCCTGCTCGATCCAACTGCTGAACAGGCACTCTCTCCTGCAGACAGGTTCGTGAGATCGATAACCGCGCTCGATTGCTCCTGGGTGGTACTGGATACGGGTGCGGTTCGTTCATGGCGCATCCGCAGGGCACTCCCATTCCTGATGGCGGCAAATCCCGTCAACTTTGGCAAACCCTGCAAGCTCTCCTCAATTGAGGCGCTCGCTGCTGCGTTGTACATACTGGGTGAAAAAGATCGGGCTGCTGCCGTTCTCTCAAAGGTCAACTGGGGGATCCGTTTTTTGGAAGTGAATCAGGAGCCGCTTGATCTCTATGCAAATGCAAAGGATAGCACAGAAGTGGTGAAAATTCAGGCGCTCTATATAGACTAAAAACTGAATAGAGTGATTCCCAAAAAGGATTTTAAAGGGATTATCGGGTTGACCACGAAACGTTCCGCATAGTTTTTTTATGTACCTGCGTCAAGTAGGATTGTATGATCAAAGTTGCCATCAACGGGTATGGTACTATCGGCAAGCGCGTTGCCGATGCGGTCGCTGCCCAGAAGGATATGAAAGTGATCGGTGTCTCAAAGACCCGCCCAAACGCTGAAGCCTTTGTTGCTAAACAGCGGGGGTACCCACTTTATATTGCTGATATTTCGAAGAAAGCGGCTTTTGAAAAAGTCGGTCTTTCTGTTGCCGGTTCAGTTGAGGATATGTGTAAAGCCGCTGACATCATCGTCGACGCAACACCGGGGGATGTCGGGTCTACGAACAAACCTCTGTATGAAAAACTCGGAAAAAAGGCACTCTGGCAAGGGGGGGAAGAGCACGAGATTGCCGGGTTCTCGTTCAATTCATCCTGCAACTACAAAGATGCGATCGGCAGGCAGTTCGTCAGGGTTGTCTCCTGTAACACAACGGGGCTCTGCCGGATTATTCATGCCATAGATAAAGAATACGGTGTTGCTCACGTGCACGCTATCATGGTGCGCCGCGGCTCCGATCCCGGGGAGATCAAAAAAGGACCGATCGATGCGATTGTTCTCGATCCCGTGAGTGTTCCCAGCCACCATGGCCCGGATGTCCTATCGGTGCTCCCCCATATTTCTATCGTTACCATGGCGATGATTGTGCCAACCACGATGATGCACATGCATGCGATCCGAATTACCACAAAAAAAGAGGTAACAAAAGAACGGGTGATAGAACTTGTGAAAAATCACCCCAGAATGGGACTTATAAAAAAGACTGCGGGGATCAGGAGCACCGCAGAGCTCAAGGAGTTTGCCATGGATCTTGGAAGGCAGCGGGCGGATCTGTACGAGAACTGCATATTTGAAGAATCGATCTATGCCAATAAAACCGATCTCTGCTTCTTCCAGGCAATCCACCAGGAGGCAGATGTGGTAGTTGAGAATATCGATGCAATCCGCGCGATGATGGGCGGGCAGAAGGATGCAGCAGCGTCCATAAAATCAACCAACGATGCACTCGGGTTTACACCGATCCAGAACAACCATTAACAC
>Ga0194039_1000951_pt1 | contig 16186 bp, 15 predicted proteins | sample JunL228m_MetaG_FD_148679 | JGI IMG/M metagenome (GOLD analysis project Ga0194039, IMG submission 148679) | Anoxic zone freshwater microbial communities from boreal shield lake in IISD Experimental Lakes Area, Ontario, Canada - Jun2016-L227-8m | ecosystem: Environmental > Aquatic > Freshwater >... | reverse complement strand
TACCATCTTCGTAGAGTTAAGGTAAGCGAGGAAGGGACGGTGGTATTTCATCCTTGATTTTTCCATAAGAAAACATTATCCATTTGGTGAACCGCTGAACAGAATCAGGGATGGATATTCCTCCTTTTGATGGTTTATCCTGTTTCTGTTTTGAATCATAATTTCGCGCTACGATATTTTCAGCGAATTTCCGAACCGTTACTCTCTAAGTTATAAAGTTCAAAGGTTATCAAGTTTTAAAGTTTTCCAGAGCAACAAACTTTATGACATTAAAACTTTTAACTTTCAACTCTTCGTAGTATCGAGTTAACTTTTTTATTAATCTTCTGAAATCTTCCTTTATGCCTCCTCTGCCTTTGAGGTGATGGCTTTTTGAACAACTCATCTTGCCTTCGAGCAGATGTTCTTTCAGGACTATCTCAACGGCCTTTAGAACTACGGCATCTCCATTGTTTTATTAAATCTTTTTGATAGAGTATGCGCCGGCTTTGTCTTCAACTGCCCAGCCTAGATCTGTGATCTGTTTCCTTAATGTATCTGATTTGGCAAAATCTTTTGCCTTTCTAGCGGCTAATCTTTCCTCAGCAAGTGATTTAATCGCTGATGGAATTTCTTCTTCGGCTTCTTCAAAGTCAAAGACTCCAAGTATTGAATCAAAGTTATGGAAAGCCCCAAGGACTGCTTCTGCGCCTTTAACTCCCAATTCATTTGAAGCTATGAGTTTATTGGTTTCTCTCTGAAGATTGAATACTGGAGCCAGAGCTTCTGAGATATTAAGATCGTCAGCCATTGCGTTTCCAAACTTTTCTACGGCATCATGGACAATATTAGTCACAGATGCGCCTTCCTTGCCAATTTTGAGAACATCATGAAGTTTAGCAAAAAGGGTTTTGAAGCTTTTTAGGGTTTCTCTGGATTGTTTTAGGAAGTCGAATGTGAAGTTTAATTTTTTCCTGTAGTGAGCAGAGATGAGAACCCACCTGATTTCTTCAGGAGTGTAGCCTTTAGCTATTAAATCTCTTACCGTATAGAAATTACCAAGCGATTTGGACATTTTTTGCCCATCAACTATCAGATATTCGCAGTGCATCCAGTAGTTTACAAACTTCTGACCGTTAGCTGATTCACTCTGAGCTATTTCATCCTCGTGATGAGGGAACATATTATCTATTCCACCTGTGTGGATGTCAAAAGTTTTCCCGAGATATTTCATGCTCATGGCGCTGCACTCAATATGCCAGCCGGGTCTGCCTTTGCCCCATGGGCTTTCCCAGGAGACATCGCCGTCACCTTCATTCCAGGCTTTCCATAGAGCGAAATCTGCGACAGAATCTTTCTCGTATTCATCGGTATTAACTCTTAAGCCGGAACGCTGATTTCCCATGTCAATTTTGGCAAGTTTGCCATAGTCTTTGAACTTGGCAATCGAGAAGTAGATTGAGTTATCATCGCTTTTGTAAGCGTAGCCTTTTTCTATCAAGACTTTGATGATGTCTATCATTTCCTGAATATGGTCTGTGGCTGCAGGATAGTATTCGGCTTTTTCCACATTGAGCTTCTTGAGGTCTTCAAAGAAGGCGTCAACATAAGTTTTAGTGTATTGCTTTAGAGGAATGCCGGAAGCCTTGGAGTCTCTGATTGTTTTATCATCAACATCAGTCAGATTCATAACCTGGATGACATTGTATCCGAAATATTCGAGAGTTCGTCTAAGTATGTCTTCGAAGAGATATGCCCTAAAATTTCCAATGTGGGCGTAATTGTAAACAGTCGGACCGCATGTGTACATTTTTACGACTTTTTCTCTTATTGGTGTGAATACGCGTTTCTGGCGCGCCATTGTATCGAAAAACACAATATCCATAGCTTTGACCTCTATGTCTTAGACCTTTATATTTTTACAATTTTAGTTTGTACGGGATACTTTAGATTATCTGCAAATGCTTCTGCAAGCTCTTTGCAGAATTTTTCGCCGATAGAAAGTTTGATTGCGAAGTATTTCTCGGCAAAAAAATAAATATCAGAGAATTTGAGATAGATAGGGATATCGCTCGGTTTGGAGCCAAACTGAAGTTTAGGAATATTGTCTCTGATGACTGCAATCACTTCATTCAGCGCATCTATGGCAATCGGAAAACATGGAAAAAATTGAAGTTCGGTAGTTACCGGTTCCAGATGGTAGTACTTCGCAAGAGCATTGAATCTCATATCTATCTTGATCGATGGGAATATAGAACCTATTCCTGCGAAATTTATCATCTCAATGTTGATGAGATCTCGAGTTTGCGGGCTTAATTTCTCCAGTATTTCCATCTTGCTGATTATCCACTTTGAATCGCTTTTTGGTGAAACTACCACATTTGAAATTTGTGGAAGTTCCTTAGAATCGCCCCTGTAAAACTTGGCAAGTTCAACAAGGAGAGACTGAGGAGCATTGATGATTTTTAACTCGCTGCATGCAGTGAAAACTTTATCAGAAACTTTTATCAACTCATCATTAGATATAAGCAATGTTTTTGCAATGGCTTTCTTTATGTTCTGATACTCAGAGAGGTCAATATCTCTCAAAGATGAGTCAAGGGTGGTTCTAAATGCCGCTCCGATTTCATGGTTGCCAGATTCGTCAAGCATCTTCGAAATTAGTTTGTCTATCTCTTTTTGGGAGAATAGGACACCTTTTTCTGACTGGAAAGATAGGGCGCTTTCAATAGCATTAGCAAGGTCTTCAGCAATCCAGAAATCCTTTACGCCTGCCATTAAACAGCATTTGATGAGTTTTGTCTGGAGAGCTTCCGAGTCGAACTGAATCTTCGACCCGTCTTCCATTAGCGTCATTATTGCTGTAGAACTTAAGCAAATCATAATCTAAATCTTTAAATTTCAGTAATTACAGAAATGGGTTTTATGGCTGATGCGCGACCTGTTTTCATATCATAGGTTACGACTACCGCATCAAGCCTTATTTTGCCTGTTTCCACGACTTCCAGCCTACATGGCAAATCAGTGGTAAATTTATAAATGACATTGGGTATTTTGCGGCCGATAATAGACTCATGGCCGCCAACCATCCCGACATCGGTGATGTATGCAGTGCCGCCTGGATGTATGCAGGCATCGGCTGTCTGCACATGTGTGTGTGTGCCTAGAACAGCTGTAACTTTTCCGTCAAGGTATCTGCCCATTGTTATTTTTTCACTGGTTGTTTCGGCGTGAAAATCGACAAATATGCACTTTACATAAGTCGGCAATTCCTCGAGGATTTTTTTTACTTGAATAAACGGACAGGAAGCAGGAGTTTTCATGAAAGTTCTGCCCATTAAGTTTATCACGGCAATTTCGCCTCCTGCCGGATTTTTAAAAACCCCGAAACCTTTTCCTGGTTGGCATGGATTTAAGTTTGCGGGCCTGATTACATTGCTGAAACCCTTTATGTCATTATCGAAATTCTTCTGGTCCCAGACATGGTCGCCTAAAGTGATAACATCCACTGATTCTGAGAGCTCTTTTATACACTTATCAGTTATACCGGATCCTGATGCTGAATTCTCTCCGTTCGCTATGACAAAAGAACAGCAGTACTGATGTTTGATTTCGGACATCAGCGCTTTAACTGCTTTTCGCGCGCCTTTACCGACTATATCTCCAATGAAAAGTAAATTCATTATTTCCTCAATTCAACTACTTGGCGTAGTCAACAGATCTAGTTTCTCTAATAACAGTTACCTGTATTTTCCCAGGGTATGTAACCTCTTTTTCTACTCTCAGGCATATATCTCTTGCAAGGCACTGGGCTCTTTCATCTGAAATCTTATGAGGTTCAACGACGACTCTTATTTCTCTGCCTGCCTGCAGAGCGTAAGAAGATTCAACGCCTTCGAAACTGTTTGCTACGCCTTCGAGCTGTTCGAGGCGTTTGAGATATAGCTCTGTAGTTTCACTTCTTGCTCCAGGTCTTGATGCGCTCAAGGCGTCACAGGCATTGACTAAAACTGCATACACACTTGTTGGTTCGATTTCATTGTGATGCGAAGCTACGGCATTTATAACTATCGGATCTTCGTTATTTTTTCTTAGTATATCAGCGCCTATTGAGGCATGAGTTCCTTCGATTTCATGGTCAACAGCCTTTCCTATGTCATGAAGCAGCCCGATTCTCCTTGCTTTCTGCTGGTCTAAGCCTAGCTCGGCGGCAATCATTCCCATAAAGTAGGCTGTCTCAAGTGAATGTTTAAGAACATTTTGAGAAAAGCTAAATCTGTATTTTAGTCTGCCTATGAGTTTAATTATCTGAGGAGAAATACCTTGTATTCCGATTTCCAGTGTTGCTTGTCCACCTGCGTCCATTATTTCTTTTTCGACATCTTTTCTGATCTTTTTAGTGATTTCTTCTACTCTTGTCGGATGGATTCGACCGTCAGAAATGAGCTTTTCGAGTACTTGTCTCCCTATCTCTTTTCTTATTGGGTCAAAACAGGATATAACGACGGCTTCAGGTGTGTCGTCAATAAGGATGTTAACTCCTGTAGCCGCTTCAAGCGCTCTGATGTTTCTGCCGTCTCTTCCGATGATCCTGCCCTTCATCTCATCATTGGAGATTGGTATAGTTGAAGTAGTTCTTTCGTAAGTACATTCTGAAGCGTATCTTTGGATAGCAGAAATAATGATTCTTTGAGATTCGGTATCGGCAGTTTCCTTAGTTCTATCCTGAATATCCTTTATCATTTGTCCTGATTCTTGTTTGAGTTCGTTCTCAAGCTTTTCGAATAGAATTTTCTTTGCTGATTCTTTGCTTAGTTCAGAAATTCTCTGAAGCTCTTCAATTTGTTTATTAATTTTCTGTTGAAGTTCAAGTTCTCTCTCTTCGAGTCTTTCTTTATTCTTTATGAGGTCTTTTTCTTTTTTGTCGATTGAATCGTATCTTCCTTCAAGAGCGTCTAGTTTTTTATCCAGGCTTTCTTCTCTTGCATCTAACCTCTGTTCAATCTTGGATTGCTCTTTTCTCCTATTCCTGATTTCATCTTCAAATGATTCTTTGAGCTTTACCACTTCACTTTTAGCAGAAACTTTTGCATCTCTTATGATGTGTTCACTCTCTTTTAATGCTTCACTTTTTACTCTTGATGAGTAGTAAGCAGAGTTGTTTTTTCTCAGAATAGAAATGACCCAAAATAGGGAAAAACCCAGTAAAATGCCGAGAAGAATAAATGCTATTATTGTGTACATTTTTCTTTCTCCTTTTGTTTGTTTTGTTTAATTAAATTTTATATAGATACTTTTTTATAAAATAGTAGGAACTTATGAAGTTTTTTTGAATTCCTTCAAGCTGTTCCAATAGTTTATTCTTTCTTTGATTTTTGATTCAAAACCTATGTCATTAGGCTTGTAAAAATTCTTTTTCACCCCGATATAGGACTGTTCGACAATCTTGTTCTCATGGTCGTGGGGATACATATAATTTTCCCCTTTCGCTTCCCCGGTGCTTGGACAATATTTTGACCGCAAATAAATAGGAACTACTTCCGTCCTATTATTTTCTACATCCTCAATCGCCTGGTCTATTGCCAGATATGACGCATTGCTCTTAGGCGCTGTAGCGCAATATGTAACAGCTTGGGCCAGAAGGATCCTAGCCTCAGGCATCCCTATCATTTCTACTGCCTGCATTATTGAAGTTGCCACTTGTATGGCTCTTGGGTCGGCATTGCCGATGTCTTCAGATGCGAAAATAGTTATTCTCCTTGCGATGAACATGATGTCCTCGCCGGCATTAAGCATTTTTGCCAACCAGTAAATCGCGGCATCAGGATCGCTTCCTCTCATACTCTTTATAAAAGCGCTTATTGTGTCGTAATGTTCGTCTTTCCCATAATTCACAGACTTTTTCTGAACTGCTTCTTGGACGATTTGAAGGGTAACTGTCGCCAATGAGTTTACTTTGGGAGAAACGGCTACGGCAAGTTCAAGCGTATTTAGCGCTCTTCTGGCATCGCCTTCGCAGATTTCACAAAGGAAACTCATAGCATCCTGTTCAATCTTAACAGCGTTAGAATTGAAGGCATCTGAAGTTGATATTGCTCTTTCGATAAGCTTTTTGATTTCTTGTTTTGGCAGGGGTTTAAGTTGAAAAACCAAAGACCTCGACAATAGCGGAGAGACAATAAAGAAATAAGGATTTTGTGTCGTTGCGCCGATGAATCTTATATTTCCGTTTTCTATGTCTGGCAACAATGAATCCTGTTGAGCTCGATTGAAACGATGTAATTCATCAATAAAAACGATTGTTTTTTTATTGACTAAATCTTTTCTTGTGATTGCAGATGCAATTTCAGATCTGAGGTCGCTTTTTTTTGAACTTACGCCGGATAGTCTTACGAAAGCTGAGTCTGTAGTTTTAGCTATAATCTCAGCTAGGCTTGTTTTTCCGACTCCAGGAGGACCGTAGAGAATAATAGAGGAAAAAGTGTCGCTTTCTATAGCTTTTCTTAAAAGTTTTCCATGGGAAATAAGGTGTTCCTGCCCGAAGAATTCATTCAAGCTCTCAGGTCTCAACCTAGCGGCAAGTGGAGCATGGCGAGGCATTTCTCGTATTGAAGAAATTTCTCCTTCAGCGCTGTCAATATCTAGAAAAAGTGAATCCAAAACCGTATCCCCAAATTCTTTCGGATCGGACGGAGTTTTCTGCGAAGAGTTATTCCAAAAATGACAAAAGTTTTAGTTCAATAAGTCAAAAAATAGGTTCGATCCTATGAGTCTTGAATTGTTGTACAAACAAATTCCATATCTAAAACTGCATTTCTCAAAGCAGGCTCGATCAATCCGGTTTATATATAAAATTATATTAAAGGAACAAAAATTAGTTCCTGCTTCATTATTATATTAGCATAAGACTTGTTTTAAAGCTGATCGTAGCCTTTTTTGCGCTTTATTTTGCTTAACTTTTGATGTTTGAATTCAATGGTACTATCCTTGAGTCTAAACTAACACTTTGGAGAAAGTATCAGCTATGAATCCTAATTTTTTTAAGTCCAAATCTTATTCTTGCCTAGACATGGTCAGAAGTATTGCCTGTCAGGTTCTAATAGAAAATAAACCCGCCGACCGAATTGTAGCTTCATATTTTAAGATGAATAAAAAATTTGGATCCAAAGATAGGAAATTTCTTTATGAAGTAGTTTTTAGCTTTTTCAGATGGTTAGGATGGACAAGATATTTGCTTAAAGAAAATATGCCTGGATTAAAGTTAGATTTTTCTGCGGTTCACGACAAAATTCTAATCCAACTTATTCTTTCATCTGCATTGCTCGATAATATTAAAGAGAGGGAAATTATTTTATATTGGATGGAAGAATTGGAAGTTAGTCCTTCTTTCCTGAGAGACTTTGAAAATGCAAAAAGTTTAAAAGACAAAGCCTCTTTATTCAGGGGAATTCTAAGATTCTTCGGCGTTCATAAGGAAATTCACAATAGCGCGCTTATCCCTGAATGGGCTTACGATAAATTCCCGGCAGATGCCCCAAAAGATAAATTTATAGAATATTGCCAGATCCGTCCGCCAATATGGCTTAGAGTTCAGGTTAAGGATACTACATTCCTCTTAAAAGAATTTGCCGAAAATAATATAAAATATCGCTTCCATGATACCGTAAAAAATGCTATCTGCATAATAAACGCAAGTCAGAGCATTTATAATTTAGAATCTTTCACCAAAGGTTTTTTTGAAATCCAGGATATTGGTTCTCAGGTCATTGGCTTGGTCGCTTCTCCAAAACCTGGTCAGAGATGGTGGGATTGTTGCGCAGGAGCCGGTGGAAAAACACTTCAGCTCTCTTCTATAATGGATAACAAAGGAAAAATAGTCGCTTCTGATATAAGAGAGTATAAGCTTGATGATTTGAAGAAGAGGGCTCGCCGCGACGAAAAGTCGAACATTGAATGCAGAGTCTGGGACGGAGATTCATTAAGGAAGAAGAAAACTCAATCATTTGACGGCGTCTTGGTTGATTCCCCGTGCAGTTGTTCCGGTACCTGGAGAAGGAACCCTGACGCAAAGTGGCACACTGAATTTTCAGAAATAGAAGAATTGTCCAAAATTCAGGGGAACATTATCAGAAATGTTGCTTCGGCAGTAAAAAGCGGTGGGGTTTTGGTTTATGCTACTTGTTCTTTCTTCGAAGAGGAGAATTTTGGCGTTGTTAAAGCTTTTCTTGCCGATAATCTGGATTTTAAACTCGATCCTTTTCTTAACCCATTGAATGGAATTCAGACTGAAGGGTTTCTTCAAATCTATCCTTGGGATGCCGATTGCGACTCAATGTTTGTAGCTAGATTGATTAAAAACTAAGTTAAAATTGGCAAAAAAAAAGCTTCCGAAGTTAATCGGAAGCTTTAGTAAAGTAAATCGGTTTTCCCGTAATGGGACATATGTGGTGGGGATAGGGAGATTTGAATAAGGTTACAGGAAAACCGAAAATATAAAAAACCTAAACTTTTCAGTCAGGTCTTAGTTCTTTTTATCAATCAGCAAATCCGAATTGTTTCGGAAAGTGCTATTAGAATAACACAAGAAAATAAAAAGCAAAATATAAAACTCTATTTTTGTATTATTTTAACATAAACTTAACATATCTATTTTTACGAATTAAGAATAAATGAGACTAAAATCATGAAATTATAATAATAATATAATTTTTAAATATTAAATTCCCCATCATTATATTAGATTACAATTTCTTAAATCAGCAAACAATAGAGGAGTTTTATGGCAGATAGCTACATACAAAATATTTTTGCAGAAAGAATTGGTTCTGACAAATTTGGAAAAGATGACAAGATTTATAAGTTTGAAAAAATAAAAAGAGCCAAAAGAGCGGCTCTTCAGGCTAATCCTGGCGCTGAAATAATAGATATGGGCGTTGGCGAGCCCGATGAAATGGCTCATGCTGATGTCGTAAAAGCTTTGGCTCTTGAAGCGGCAAAGTGGGAGAACAGACAATATACAGACAATGGAATTGATGAGTTCAAAGTAGCCGTTGCTAAATACATGAAAGAAGCTTTTGCAGTAGAAGTAAATGCGGATTCAGAAGTTATCCACGCAATTGGCAGCAAGTCTGCTCTCTCTCTTCTTCCTTCAGCTTTTATTAATCAGGGAGATATAACAATAATGACAGTGCCAGGTTATCCAGTTTTGGGAACCTGGACAAAATATTTAGGCGGTGAAGTTGTTAATCTTCCTTTATATGAGAAGAATGGTTTTTTACCTGATTTGGACATACTTACACAGGATCAGAAGAAGAAAGCAAAACTTCTTTACTTGAACTATCCGAACAATCCAACGGGTGGAACTGCTACTGAAGAGTTCTACGCGAAAGCGATAAAGTTGGCAAAAGAAAATAATATTTTGATCGTATCCGATGCTGCTTACGCTCCGCTTACATTCAAAGGAAAACCTCTTAGCATTCTATCTATGCCGGGCGGAAATGATTGTGCGATAGAACTTCACAGCATGTCTAAAGGGTTTAATATGACTGGATGGCGTCTGAGCTGGGTTTGCGGCAATGCTTTGGCAGTTAAAGCTTTTGCTTATGTGAAAGATAATGCGGACAGCGGACAGTTTGCCGCCATTCAGAAAGCATCTATAAAGGGTTTGGAAAATTGGACGCATATAACTCCTTATATAAATGAGAAATACGAAAGAAGGCTCACAAAACTGGTAGGAACTCTTCAGAAGCTGGGATTTCCGGCAAAAATGCCTAAAGGCGGTTTTTATCTCTATTTTCAAATACCAAAGGCTGTCAAGAACGGTCCCAAGTTTGAAAGTGCTGAAGATTTCACGCAATGGCTTATAAAAGACAAACTTATTAGTTCAGTTCCCTGGGATGATGTCGGCAACTATGCTAGATTCAGTGCTACATTCGTGGCAAGAAATGGAATTGAGGACGAAGAAAGAGTTTTAGCGGAAGTTGAGAACCGTTTGAAAACATCTGAATTTATATTCTAACCATAAAAAACAAAGGATTTACTCATGGAAAGCAAGATTAGAGCAAGACTCGAAGAAATCAGAGGATTTCTCCAAAATGACGGCGGAGATTTAGAAGTAGTCTCCATTAATGACAAAGATGTAAAGCTAAAGCTCGTCGGCGCCTGTGGATGTTGCCCTCACGCGATGGTTACTTTGAAGGATGGTATTGAACGCGACCTTAGAGAACAAATAGATCCTGAAATATTAGTTTCCAGAGTTACAGAGTAGCATTTAGCTTATTTATCTATAGTGATGGTGTTTTTCTCTTAGATTGATGCGATATACTTTTTCACAGAAGATCATGAGGAAACCCATTTTTGTTTTTTTGTATGATATCCAGAAAAATTATTATCTCGAATAGCGCCGGAATACATTGCCGACCTGCAAGCAAAATTATGCAGAAAGCTCTTGAGTTTTCTGACTGCAAGCTGATATTAAAAAGTGCTAAGGGGGATACTGATTTAAGTAGTATTCTAGGTCTATTAAGCCTTGGTCTGGAAAAGGGCGATGAGATAGTAATTTCTGTAAGTGGCGCGAATGAAGATAAGGCTTGCAGTGAACTATCTGTGTTATTAGCTTTAGACTTTGATTTCCCTCCGAGATTTTAGATGAAATAAATAATATTAGAGATTGTTATGACAAACGAACCAAAGAAAAAGACAAACCAGGTACACTTCAGAAGATATGCCCGAGAATGGGTTATGCAGTTTCTCTTTCAACGGGATATTGCCGAGATAGAAGAATCAACATTATTAGAGACATTTACATTTCAGGTAAGGGAAACAGAGCTTTATGAACTGCCTGACAAGGATGTGTTTAAGAAAGCATATAAGGCTGCTTTAAAAATATTGGCTGGAGTTCTTTCCAAACTAAAAGAAATTGATGCTGAAATTTCTAAATACTCAGAAAAGTCCAATTGGCCTATCGAAAGAATAGATGCAGTTGATAAAAATATCATGAGAGTAGCCGTCTATGAGATGCTTTTTTGCGATAATGTTCCTCCAATTGTAAGCATTAATGAAGCTGTGGAAATCGGCAAGGATTATGGTACCGATAACTCGCCTTCATTTATTAATGGTATTTTGAATTCCATTAAGGACTCGCTTCAGAGACCGCCAAGAGAATCCGCTCCACATCAATGAAGAATCTACTTAATGCCTTCCAGTCCGGTCTAAAAAAGACCGCTGTTTCTCTTTCTAGAAAAATTTCTGGCTGTTTTACAGGAAAAAGCCAGTGGTCTGATTCTGACTATGAACTGCTTGAAGCGGCTCTTATTAATTCAGACTTTGGTATTTCGATAACCAGGAGGATCATTTCAAGTATAAGAACTTCTTACGAACAAGGCATTATAAAGACTGATGACGATATTTTTCTTATTGCCAAAAACGAAGTCTTAAAACTCTTTAGCAAAGAACAAAGCAATATAAAAATAGAGCTGGGAGCCGGGCTTTCTACTTTAATGCTTGTGGGTGTAAATGGCTGCGGTAAAACCACAAGTGCCGGCAAATTAGCTTCCCATTATAAGAATAATGGAATGAAAGTAATGCTGGCTGCCTGCGATACTTTCAGGGCTGCAGCTACTGAACAACTCAAGATCTGGGGAGAAAAAACTTCTTCCTATGTCGTTTCAGGTGTAGCCGGCGCTGATTCAGCATCTGTAGCTTATGATGCTGTGACTGCCGCAAAGAATAGGGGGTATGACCTTCTTGTCATTGACACTGCGGGCCGCCAGCATGCAAAGAAAAACCTTATGGAAGAGTTGGGTAAAATATCCAAGACTGTGGAAAAACTTAATCCAGGCAAACTAACAACTATAATAGTAATAGACGGCAGTATGGGGTCGAATGCCTTGGCTCAAGTCGAAGAGTTCTCAAAATTCTGCAAGATTGACGGTTTGATTTGCACTAAACTGGATGGTTCATACAAGGGCGGCATGGTTGTAGCCATCACAGAGAAATTCAATTTGCCGGTATTATTTCTGGGGCTTGGAGAAGGGATAAACGACCTTCAGAAGTTTGATCCTAATCTTTTTGCTGAAGCCGTTTTTGAAAAAATAAAAGATTAGTCTTTTTTACTCTTATCTAGCGATTTAATCAAGAAAGCTCTCAAATCTGTCATGATTTCAGGGAACATTTCTGCGAGTTTGAATTCCGATATAGGCGGCTGATAGTTTATTTGATCGTAAGACCATTCAGTGCAGGAAACTTCCTTTGAGATTGTGGTTTGTACTAAGGCCTTGCTCCTATCCGATGGAGAATATAGTTTTGCTTCGATGCTTATACTTACGCTGCCATAAGACTCAGGAGCAAATAGCCACAGGAGCGATCCGGGATAGGATAAACAGTAGGTCGTTACATACCTGGACCATAACGCTTTTTTGATTTCGATTTCAAGCACATAGGCATCGTCTGGAATTTTGGCGGCATATTCAGCTTCTTGTGATCCTGTTACTCCGTAGCTTTGAGTCGTAATATAGCTGAAAATTCCACTTGTTCTTATATCCTCAGCTATGAGATGCTTGAGCGTATTGAGCATATCTGTTTGCATATATGTATATCTTAAAACAGGACTTGTTGTACTATGGTCATATGGCCAAAGCGGAATCAGAAGGAGTGGGCTTACATTTGGGTCAAGAGGGATTCGTTCCTGCTGAGGTCTGGCATCAACGATGTTTGAAATAAAAACAGGATTATTTATAGGAAAGCCGTCTTTTTCAATTGCCGGCTGTGGATTATAAACTGTCTGGTAGTTTTTGTCCCAATTGTTGCACGATGTAAATGCAAGGAGCATGAAAATGAAGATGGAAGTGATTCCTATATTTTTAAAACTCATATAAATCCTTAAGTTTAGGTGATTGGAACTTGTGGTAAAATTATAGTTTAAACTTATTTAACGGCAAGGCGTCTTTGCCTTGAGGCTTCAAAAAGTATTACACTCGTCGCGATCGCTACATTTAAAGAGTCTATTTTGCCATTCATTGGTATCACAGTTTTTATGGTGCAATTTTCAATCCAGTAATCAGTTAGTCCCACTTGCTCTGTTCCGACTACAATCGCTACAGATTGAGTCAAATCTATCATGTCATAGCTTAGGTCTGTGTGAGGAGTTGTCGCAAGAGTCTTTATTTTATTCCTATTCAGCCAATCTAGTGCTTCTTCCGAGGAACATTCGGCGAATGGTACATAGAATATAGCTCCAGTGCTGGCCGTTAGGACATTAGGGTTATAAATATCTGTTCGTTTATCGCAAATAAGGATCCCGTTGACTCCAGACGCGTCAGCGGCCCGCATAATTGAGCCTAGATTACCTGGTTTCTCTATAGATTCAAGGACGAGATAGAGCCCATTTTCTACAAGTCTAATAGATTCTAAAGAGTGTTTTTTAATTTTACTTACAGCAATTAGCCCTTCAGGTCTTTCACGGTAAGCCATTTTGGTCAGTATGGTGCTTGTTACCTTGATGAGCATGGAGCCGCTTTCTTCAAGTTTGGATAATAAAACATCCTCGTTAGACCCAAGAAAGAGTTCAGGGCAGAAATAGCATTCCTCTATAGGGAATTTAGCATCAAGGGCTCTGCTGATTAATCTGTATCCTTCAAGGAAAGTTTTCGAAAGCTTATCTCTGCTTCTACGGTCTTTAAGCTTTATTATCTCTTTAATCCTATCATTCTGAAGGCTGGTTATTTCTAAAAAATTTTTCATTAACTATCTATAGTTCTGTGTATTTACTTAAAAAGAAGTCTTGCGTAAGAACCGGCGGATATTTTTTTGCCACTTGATTCTGTTATCGTCATTTCTCCAGTCGTGATTTGAGTATTATTGCCAAATACAAATTGGAGAATTCGTTCAAGCGTGTTATCAGAAAAACCATGACTATGAAGGCTTAATAGTACAAACGATGGTTTCTGGGAAAGAAGCGCTTTGCATTTCTCAAGAAAAGGAATTATATCAGATTCAATTTTCCAAAGTTGTCCATTTGGACCTCTGCCAAAAGATGGAGGATCTAGAACTATACCGTCGTAAGTTTCATTTCGATTGATTTCTCTTTGAATGAACTTATTAACATCGTCAACAATCCATCTGACTCCACTTTTTATGTCTTTGTTGTTCGAAAGATTTATTTTAGCCCAGTCAACCATACCTTTTGCAGCATCGACATGACAAACTTTTGCTCCGGCTTGAGCCATAGCCAAAGTACTTCCGCCCGAATAGGCAAAAAGATTTATAGTTTTTAGTTCCGTTTTTTTCGAAATAGTTTCTCTAAGCCAAACCCAGTTATCTTTTTGTTCAGGAAAGAAGCCTAGGTGCCCGAAATCAGTAGGTTTTATAAGAAATGTTATATTGTTGTATGAAATGAGCCATTCTTGTGGAACTTTGGATTTCCAAGTCCACTTTCCTCCGCCTGTAGAGTCCCTCTGGAAAACTCCGATTGACTTGTCCCATTCAGTTTTTGAGAGAGTAGGAGGCCAGAAAGCATTGAGCGCAGGGCGTATTAGCCTAAAATTACCAACTTGCTCGAGTTTTTGAAGGTTTCCTGAGTCTAAAATCTGGTATTGATCAACTAATTTATTTTGCATCTTGATGCTCTCTTGAATGGATTCCAGGGTTTGATTTGTGTGAATTTAGAGTATATGCCTTGTCGATATAGACAATTTTCCCTTTTCGGACTGTCATAATAGCTTTATTAGTGTCTTTGCTGAAGAAGGCTATGTCAGCTAATTTTCCAGGGGCAAGTTCACCCTGAGAGTCTAGCGATAAGAGCCTGGCAGGATTGATGGTTAGGCAGGCCGCAGCATCGGTAATAGGTAACTGAGAATATCTTACAAGATGATTCCATCCTTGCTCCAAAGTCAGTGTAGTTCCGGCAATTATGCCGTCATCAGTCAAAACTCTTCCATCCTTAACATTTACCTGAGTTGTTCCGATATGAAAAATCCCGTCTTTGAGGCCGGCTCCCTGAATAGCATCGCTTACTCCGATAATCTTATCTCTTGGTTTTGTCCTGCAGACTATATCAACCATTCGTGGGTGAATATGAAAACCATCCAGAATTATTTCTGTAGTGACTCTATCATCAGTTAGCGCCACTCCTGCAATACCTACTGATCTATGATGTAGTACAGGCATACCATTGTAAAGGTGCGTGCAGTGTGTTGCGCCGGCATCTATAGCTCTGATAACTATTTCCTCTTCAGCCATTGTATGCCCCATTGAAGGGATAATGTTATTTTCTCGTAGCACTTCTATGAGTTTCATAGAATTTTCCAGCTCAGGGGCAAAAGTCATAATCTTTATTTTGTTCTGCCCTGCCGAAATTATTTCCTTTAGTTCGCCGATATCTATCGGGCGAATGAAATTTTCGTCTTGCCCGCCTCTCTTAATTTTGTTTATGAATGGCCCCTCGACTCTAATTCCTTCTGGAGCGGCCCCTTGGTATTCTTTGGAAATAAGAGAAAGAAGCGCTGTAATCGAGGAGAGCATTCGGTTTTTAGGATTTGAAACTAGAGTCGGCAAAAATGAAGTTACACCATGACCGACAAGGGTTTTAACCATAAATTTAAAGTTCTCCTTGTCTTCTTCGGCAGAACTTGAGTCAAAACCGCCCGTCCCGTGTATATGAGTATCTATAAACCCAGGAATGGCGTATGTTCCGGCAAGATGGAATACATTAGTGGCCTGATCGAGATTGAAAGAAGACGAATTTCCTATTGCAACGATTCGTTCTTCCTCGCAGAGAATAGAAGCATTCACTATCTTCCTAAATGGCGTATAGCAATAATCGGCCGTAAATAATATTCTCTGTATGTTTGCGGGTTTTTCAGGCATATTGAAAGAAAAGGACTTTAAAACTTAATAATGCTTTCTAGAGAATATATCATTTTTATACGATTTGACAATATAGAAACTTCTAGCTTCTAGCTTTGAAATATAGCTGTTGATAATTTTTTTGACAAAATTTCGCCAAAAGCGGGAATAATAGATACAAAAAACATCTATTATTAGCATGTTGATAACCTGTTGATAAGTGTTAATAAAACATAAGAAAAAAAGTTTGCGATTCATCTAGTTAAAATGCAGTTTTTTTGAAGGAATACGGCTAAAAAAAGATATCACAAAAATATAATAAAATGAGCCTAAAATAGAGCTAGATTAAAAATAAATCCCATAT
>Ga0194039_1000943_pt1 | contig 16266 bp, 13 predicted proteins | sample JunL228m_MetaG_FD_148679 | JGI IMG/M metagenome (GOLD analysis project Ga0194039, IMG submission 148679) | Anoxic zone freshwater microbial communities from boreal shield lake in IISD Experimental Lakes Area, Ontario, Canada - Jun2016-L227-8m | ecosystem: Environmental > Aquatic > Freshwater >... | reverse complement strand
CCTCTAAAGATATAATTGCCCTTCGGTTCGGAGAGGTGGCAGAGTGGTCGAATGTACCTGACTCGAAATCAGGCGTACTGTTAAAGGTACCGAGGGTTCGAATCCCTCCCTCTCCGCCAGATTGTCAATAGATTAAAGATTTCCCCCAAATTCTATTGCATTGCACTAATTCTGTTAATGACCCCAGCTCCTGCAGCCTGAACTCATCCCTAACTAGGGTTTTCTTGGATAAATCCACGAACTTGTGTCACATAGTGATGGAAGCCCCAATAAAGCATTGCTTCTCGATTTTCTATTGCTTAGAGTAGTCCCGTAGCAGTTCAATAAGCTCAATGTGGATAGGAGAATGCAATGGATGCAAAAAATAAATTGATGGATATACCAAAGACCATGAAGGCATGGGTATTGGGTGATCCAGATACTTTAACTTTGGTGGAAAAGCCCGTTCCACAGCCAGGACCAGCAGAAGTTCTAGTGAGGATTGATGCGATTGCGGTTTGCGCGACCGATCTTGAAATCATTCACCGCGGCCCACCAGCCATGATTCAAGGTGGCTTACCATTTAATAAAAATTTCACCCCTGGCCATGAATATATGGGGACTGTTGTTAAGCTCGGCAAAGGTGTCGATGAATTTGAAATCGGTGATCGTGTAGCGGTTGAGATTCATGCGGGTTGCGGTCGCTGCGAGCGTTGTCGCGAAGGTATGTATACCTCTTGTTTGAATTATGGAAAAAATTATGGTGACGTTGATAAAGGTCACCGGGCTAATGGATTCACAACTGATGGTGGATTCCTAGAATACGCTGTAAATAACGTGAACACCTTGGTTCATGTTCCTGATGATATGTCGGATGAAGAGGCAACTCTGATTGTGACTGCAGGTACAGCCATGTATGGTCTAGACGTTACAGCAGGTCTAATTGCTGGTCAGTCAGTCGTTGTCATGGGTCCTGGTCCTATTGGCTTAATGGGAGTTGGCGTTGCTAAAGCTTTAGGCGCAAGCGAGGTCATTCTTACTGGAACTCGCGACAATCGTCTTGAGATCGGTAAAAAGCTCGGTGCTGATTACACCATCAACGTTACTAAAGAAGATGCTGTTGCCAAGGTTAAGGAATACACAAAAGGTGGTGCGCACTATGTATTGGAATGTTCTGGCGCCCCAAATGCTGTAAATGATGCCGCAAACATGCTACGTCGTGGCGGCAGAATTTGTTTAGCAGCCTTTCCAGGAGAGCCAGTTCCAGTAGATATTGCCGCCTTAGTGCGAAACAACATCTATCTCTACGGTATTCGCGGTGAAGGCAGAAGTGCAACCCACAGAGCTGCATCATTAATGGCTCAAAAGAGATTTCCCGCTAAGTTAGTTCACACACATACTTTCCCATTGGAAGATGTTCCTACTGCATTGAGATACGCTCGTGAGCGTATTGAAGATGCGATTAAAGTAGTTGTGAAGATGCGCAAAGACTAGGCAGTCATTACATGTTGACCTATGACCGGTATGTAGTTGCCAGTTCACTTGCTGAAGTGTTCGATATTCTTGATGCGCACCCCGCATCAAGAATATTGGCCGGAGCAACGGATATTTTGCCGTGGGCTCGTTATGGTAGAGCAGGCGATGTTCATCTTGCTTCTGTTATTGATATTAGCAAAGTCCCTGAATTTAAATATATTCGGCAGTCTGGCGATGACTTATCTTTTGGCGCCATGACTACGATTGCTGATTTTCAGAATAATCCCGTCTTAAGAGAGCATGCTCCTGTATTAGCTCAGTGCGCTGTTTGGTTTGCGGATGATCAAATTCGTGAACAAGCTACTGTAGGGGGTAATGTAGTTAATGCCTCTCCGGCAGGTGACTCACAGCCAGCATTGTTAGCTCTGAATGCCTCTGTCAAATTGATCAGACGTGAGAATGGCAGCCTTCAGGAGCGCAGTATTCCTTTAGCAGACTTTATTCAAGGGCCTGGTAAGACCGCCATGCTGCCTAAAGAGCTTGTATTAGGATTCGAGTGTGACTCAATGCGTGCTTGCGGAAGCGCTTATGAAAAAGTGGGCCATCGTCGCTCCCTCGTAATCTCAACCGTGTGCCTGGCAGTGATCGCTAAGGCTTCATCTGATAAGAAAAAATTAGCAGATGTCCGCATTGGAATTGGCGCAGTGGGTCCGGTGCCTAAAAGATTGGTGGATTTAGAGAAAGCCTTAATCGGTAAAGAAATTACTGGTGAACTTGTACATCAAATTGCAGAGCAGGCTAGTGAGTTTGTCAATTCACGCAGTCGTCATGAATATCGCAGAGAAGTCTTAGTCAACTTTGTTGAAAGAGGCATTATTTCTGCAATCAATCAAAGCGGTATTACCGTAGTCCGATTCGGTGAGGAGCAGATCTGTGACTAAATTACATTCATCAATATCAGACAAAAAAATTGGTGAGCATCCTCTTGTAGAGATCACCGCTACAGTCAATGGCAGGCTCGTTTCACGAAGCGTGCCAAACCATTATCGTTTGATAGATTTTGTAAGAGAAGAATTGCATTTAACTGGCAATAAAGAGGGCTGTGGTGCAGGTGAGTGTGGAACCTGCTCAATGTTTGTTGATGGCGTTTTAGTCAAAAGCTGCTTGATGCCAGTCCAAAAAATTATGAACGCCACGGTTGAAACAGTCGATGACTTAGATCTTGATGCTGGCAGAACGGTGATTCAGCAGGCTTTTCATAAGTGCGGCTCAAGTCAGTGCGGTTATTGCATTCCTGGCATGGTCATGGCTGCGACATCCTTGTTAAGAAAGATGCCTAATCCTGATCGCGAGCAGATTAAAGAGGGCTTAGGCGGCAATATTTGCCGATGCACTGGCTATCAAAAAATTATCGATGCTGTTGAGATGGCCCGCGATGTAATCAATATAAAAATTCCGGATTCAAGTCTCAACGAAGATCTACTTGAACCGGTAATGGGTGCTCGGACCCCTCGCTTAGATGCTCCAGGAAAGGTAACAGGTTCGGTAAAGTATGCGGCAGATATGGTGTTGCCTAATATGCTTCATATGTCAGTATTAAGAAGTCCTCATGCGTACGCCAAAATTATTTCGATAGACGCTTCTGAGGCATTGGCAATCCCTGGAGTTGAAGTTGTATTGACATCGGCAGATGTCCCCGGAATTGATAATTTTGGGGTTTTTATCGAAGATCAGCCAATCATGGCTAGAGATTACGTTCGATATACGGGTGAGGCGGTCGCCGCAGTTGCTGCCCAGACTGCTGATCTTGCCATTGCAGCAACGAAGCTCATCAAAGTTCAGTACGAGGTTTTAGAGGGAGTGTTTGATCCTCATCTTGCAATTAAAGATGGTGCACCACAACTGCACGATTTTGCAAAAAACAACATCACAAAACATACAAAAATTCGCAAAGGTGATGTTGAGGAGGGTTTCAAGCAGGCTGATTTGATTGTGGAGGAGACATATCAAACTGCCAAAATCGAGCATGCCTATTTAGAGCCAGAGGCTGGCTTGGCATATGTTGAGTCGGATGGATGTGTCACGGTGCATTCACCAAGCCAAAATATTACCCACCATCGCCATGCCTTAGCAAAAATCTTGGGCAGACCGATCAATAAAGTACGCATGATTATGAGCACTGTAGGCGGTGGATTTGGCGGCAAAGAAGATATGATTTATCAAGGCATGTTGGCACTTGCTGCCATTAAATCTCGTCGCCCTGTGCGCTATGTCTTTACGCGTGAAGAGAGTTTTATTGCAAGCGCCAAACGCCACCCATTTTCCATTCAATACAAGATGGGGCTTAAAAAGAACGGCAAAATTATGGCAACTAAGATGGTCATGATTTCTGATGGTGGTGCTTATGCAATGTCTACACCAGGCGTGATGAATAAATCTGCAATATTAGGACCAGGACCTTATCAACTTGAAAATGTTTGGGTGGATGCCATTGGCGTATATACCAACAACACTCCAAGCGGAGCAATGCGTGCCTTTGGTGCGTTCCAATCTGAATTTGCTACTGAGGCGCATTTAGATTTGTGTGCCGAGAAACTCAAAATGGACCCGATTCAGTTGCGGATGGTGAATTTAATGCGTGATGGGGCAACTACGCATACAAGGCAAAAAATCGATCGGGTATTAGCGGTAGATTGTTTAAATGCTGTAGTAGATTTAGCTGGCTGGGATCAAGGTGTACCCAATCGTCACGGTAGTGATAAAGAATCGCGTAAGGACATAGGTCAAAGCGGGATACGTCAATCATGCACCTTAGGCACTCACCTAAAACAGGGAGAAAAAGTATGAAAAAGCGTGGACGAGGAGTAGCCTGTGGTTGGTACGGTATTGCGCGTACAGCTGCAATGGATCGTGCAGCCGTTTGGGTAGAGCTTGATGATGGTGGAACCGTGAAGATTGCAACAGGGGTTACTGAAATCGGCGAAGGAATATTAACGGGTTTATGTCAAATTGCCGCTCATGAAATGGGCGTAAGACCTGACGATATTGTTTTGGCTGATAACGATACCGCTAGGGTGCCAGAGGCTGCTCATGCTGGTGCGACTCGGATGACCTATATGATCGGCAATGCTGTTGCAATAGGCTGTAGAGAAGCCATGTCTAAATTCAAAACTGCAATGGGGGATTATTGGGGGGTTGACCCCAATTCGATTCATGCCCAAAACCGCCAGGTTTGGGTAGAGAACTCCCCAACAATGAAGATGTCCATGGCCGATGCAACCCATCATCTCAAAAAGGATAAAGGGATTGTCATTGTAGGTAGCGGATTGTTTACTTCAGCCCACACCCCATTAAATCCCGATAACGGAGAAGCGACACCATGGCAAAGCTATGTATTTGGGGCGCAAATTGCTGAAGTGGAAGTCGATCTCGACACTGGCGAAGTGCAAGTGCTTGGAGTATGGGCTGCGCATGATGTAGGCAAGGTAGTAAATCCTCAGCAGGTAGAAGGTCAGATTGAAGGCGGTATTGTGATGGGATTAGGGCATGCCTTGATGGAAGAGTACACACAACACCAAGGGCAAGTGACTACACCAGGGTTTGCAAAATATATTTTGCCGACAACCTTGGATATCCCAAATATTCACTCAGTCTTGCTTACTGAGCCTGATCCAAAAACGCCACTGGGGGTTAAGGGAATTGGTGAGCCATGTATTACACCAACTGCTCCTGCAATTATTAATGCTATTTACGATGCGGTAGGCGTCAGGATTACCTCTTTGCCAGCCACCCCTGAAAAAGTATTGGCCGGAATCTTGAAACAAAAGGCAGGAAAAAAGCAGAGAGTAGTACAGGAAGAATTTGTAACTACCGAATGAGAAATAATTCTCATTAAATCGAGTTGGAGGTGATTTTATGTATAAAAATCTAAAGATTATTGTTTATACTTTGTTTTTTTTCGCGTCTTTTTGCTCCTTTGCGCAAAATGTAAAAAATAAATATCCTGAAAAACCAGTTGAGCTTGTAGTTTTGTTTCCAGTAGGGAGTTCAGCAGACATTGTGGCTAGAATATTTGCTGATAATCTCTCCAAAGAGCTTGGCACTCAGATTGTGGTGAGTAATAAACCTGGCGCAGGTGGTGCCATTGGTTACAAATATATTGCTGGCAAAAATCCTGATGGCTACTCACTGGTTTGGAGCTCAAATTCGATCTTATCGACCTATTATTCAGGTGCGTTAAACGTTGACTACCAAGGGTTTGACCATATTGCTCGGGCTACTATTGAACTCCCAGTGGTTGCCGTTAAGGCTGATTCACCTTGGAAAAATCTCAAGGATATGCTTGACTACGCTAAGTCGCACCCCGAAGAAGTGCGGGTTGGAAATTCTGGTGTTGGCAGTTTTACCCACTATGCAGGCGCATCATTCTTTGATGCTCAAGGTGTCAAGGTAACCCATGTACCTTATGCTTCCTCTCAGGTGGTAACTAGTTTGATGGGTAGCAATATTGAAGCAGTTGTTCAGGCTCCTGGAGCACTCATGCCTTTCGTTAATAGTGGAGGCATTCGGGTGCTTGGAATACTGGGATCACGTCGTGAACCAGCATTCCCCAATGTGCCTACGGCTGCAGAGCAGGGGATTCAATTTCAAGCTGATATGTGGCGAGGTGTTTCTGCGCCTAAGGGAACACCAAAAGAAATTTCTGCACGCATAAATGAAGCTATGCAAAAAACCTTAGCTTCGCCTGAATTTAAAAAGCAGTGTGAAAAAAATGGATGTGTGGCTTCGTATGCTGACTCAATGCAATTCTTAAAAGATATTGCATCAGAAAATTATTTAGTGGCAAGCTTTATGAAGCAAACACTCAATAAGTAAGGAAATATAATTGTTGAATAAGCCAGGCATTGAAGGTAGTGAAACCCGTGCAAAAGCAATTGCTAAGGCGGGCGGTATTGAGCAATTTATTGCTACACATGATGTCCAAAACTTCCAGGTTTGCCTATCCGAGGCTCTAGTTTTAGGTCTTTTAAGGCAGGGTGTCTCAAAGTATCTTGCAATCTTTGGCCATGGCTCTACTCACCTTGGTGAGATATTGCGTATTTACACTGAAGCCGGAGTTACTAAGGTATATAACTTTCGTAATGAGGTTGAGATGGCGCATGCAGGCACTGCGCTAAGTTGGGTATATCAAGAGGTTTGCGCAGTAGTCACTTCAATTGGGCCGGGCGCATTGCAGGCGATGTCAGGTTCCCTGGCGGCTTCATCCAATGGGGTTGGGATTTACCACATCTATGGCGATGAAACGACCTATGGTGAGGGTTACAACATGCAGCAAATCCCTAAGCAAGAACAACATTTATATGGCCAGTTAACGGCTTTAATGGGTAAGTCCTTTGTGCTGCATACCCCTGAAGCGATCCGCAACGCTTTGCGTCTAGGCGTTCAGACTGTCTTCAATCCTGTAAAGGCTGGACCATTTTATTTGTTGATGCCAATTAATACTCAGCCCCAGGTCATTAATCACTTCAATTTACAGGCGATGCCGCTCAAACCTTGCGCATCGAAACAGATCGTCGGAGATCGGGCATTAATTGATGAGTCTGTGAGAGCCATTTGTGAATCCAAGAAGGTTGTTATCAAGGCTGGGGGCGGGAGCCGACAATTTTTTAATGAATTGAGAAAGTTTGCAAAATTAGCGGGTGCAGCAGTGGTGCTGTCACCAGGATCTACTGGCGTATTGGCTAATGATGACCCTTTAAATATGCATGTGGGTGGTAGTAAGGGATCGATTAGCGGCAACTATGCCATGCAAAATGCTGATGTATTGATTGTGATTGGCTCACGCGCTGTATGTCAGTCCGATTGCTCTGGAGTCGGCTATCCCCAGGTAAGAAAAGTAATCAATATTAATGGTGACTTTGCTGATTTAAATCATTACAACAATACGATTGGATTGTATGGGGATATTGGCAGCATCTTAGAGCAACTCATTGCTGCCTTTCCAAAATCAGACGACTATTTGAGTGCGAAACAAGCGTGGCTAAGTGATTGTGCCCAGAAAAAAAATGAATGGAAAAGTTTTTTAAGTCGCACTCAAGGTGTCAAGACAATGGCTGATGAAGTATGGGGAAAGCCAGTCCTCACGCAGCCGGCTGCAATTAAAGCAGTGTGTGATTTTGCAAAACAGCATCATGTCATTAAATTTTTTGATGCTGGTGATGTTCAGGCCAATGGATTTCAGACGGTTGAAGATGATGTTCCTGGAGAGACGTATACCGAAACTGGGGCGTCCTATATGGGCTTTGCAACATGTGCCGTTATTTCGAATGGAATGGCTGATAAGCCAAAGTATGGCATTACTTTTACAGGTGATGGTTCATTCATGATGAACCCACAAGCCTTGATTAGCGCTGTTCAGCATCATGCTAAGGGCATGATCGTCATTTTTGATAATCGAAGAATGGCTGCCATCTCTAGTCTTCAACATGCTCAATATGGAAAAGACTTTCGGACAAATGACTCTGTAGCTGTTGACTATGTTCAGTTAGCGGCCTCTGTGTCTGGGATAAAGGCATTTGCTGTTGACGGCTCTCTAGAATCTTTGCAAGATGCTTTAAAAAGTGCTTTTTCATATGATGGACTGTCTGTTTTGCATGTACCTGTCTATGCTGGAACGAATGAACAGGGTGGTCTCGGTGCTTATGGCAGTTGGAACGTTGGTAACTGGTGCGAGTCTGTACAAGACATCTACCTTTCTAGCAATATTTAATTAAGAGAGCAATGAAAAAAAATAATTTTGGCCTATATAAGGACTATGGTTGTTTTATTAATGGCAAATGGGTTCTTGCTTCAGATTTTCAGGTTAAAGAGGTTAGCAGCCCATCAACTGGCGAATTAATTGGCCTTATTCCTGCAGCGACAGAATTAGATCTGCAAGCTGCTTTAGATAGTGCTCAAAGAGGATTCAATATCTGGCGTGCAATCTCTCCGTGGGACCGTAGTGCAATTTTGCGTAAGACTGCTGATTTGCTAAGAGAGCGCAACAGCCAATACGCGACCCTGATGTCTACCGAAACAGGTAAGCCCATTGCTCAAGCAGAGGGCGAGTGGCGTGATGCGGCTGATCAGTTTGAATGGTACGCAGAAGAAACCAAAAGAATCTACGGACAGACAATTGAGGCAAGACTTCCTGAAATTCGGATGGGGATTCGAATGGAGCCTGTTGGTGTCGTCGTCGCCTTTTCTGCCTGGAATTTTCCGGCCTTACTGCCAGCCAGAAAGCTCGCTGCTGCATTGGCTGCTGGCTGCTCTGTAATCTTAAAGCCAGCTGGAGAGGCGCCTGGTTCTGGCATGGCAATTATTCAAACCTTGATGGATGCGGGGCTACCGGCAGATATTGTCAATTTAGTTACTGGAGATTCTAGAAAGATATCTAAGTATTTAGTGGAATCCCCAATCGTCAAAAAAGTGACTCTCACTGGATCAACTGCGGTTGGAAGAGAAATATTGCAGTTGGCTGCTAACAGCATCAAAAAAGTATCGATGGAATTAGGTGGGCATGCTCCTGTAATCGTTTTTGAAGATGCAGACATTGATGCTGCGGCGGAGATGTGTGCCCGCTTTAAGTTTAGAAATTGTGGACAAGTCTGCGCTTCCCCATCTCGTTTTTATGTTCATGCATCCCATTATCAGAGATTCTGTGATGTATTTGCAGCGTACGCTAAAGCCTTGCTTATTGGTGATGGCTTAAATCCTGATGTTGGCATGGGACCCATGATTAATGTTCGTGGTTTGAATCATGTTCAGAATTTAATTACTGATGCAACAGAGAAAGGGGCCAAATTGCTTGCGGGTGGATCTGCTCCAGTTGGCCTTGGCAAAGGAAACTTTATTTCTCCAACGGTGTTGTCAGATGTTCCCGATAATGCAAGGATTATGATCGACGAGCCTTTTGGCCCAATCGCACCAATCGCTAGTTTTATTGATTTTGAAGAGGTCATTGAGCGCGCTAATTCAACGCCTTACGGATTAGCCTCCTATCTCTTTACAAGGTCTTTAAAGACCGCTGCATTGGCTAGTGAACGCATTGAAGCCGGCATGGTTGGTATTAATGAATTGGCTATTGCAAGCGCTGAAATGCCTTTTGGTGGGGTTAAACAAAGCGGCATTGGCAGAGAGGGCGGTGCCTTTGGTATTCAAGACTATCTCGAGCCAAAATTTATCAAAACCAGATTGGTATAAGGCCAAAGAACAAGAGCTGATCCCTTATTAGTGTGCATTACAACCAAGGAGTACTTCATGAAGATCGTAGATTTGTTAAAAGAAAAGGGTGGCGCAGTATCAACAGCCCCGAAAAGTATGAAGCTATCTGAATGCGTCATTATGATGAGCGATCAAAATTTAGGCTCTTTGGTTGTGATTGATGGAGGTCAAGTTGTGGGGCTTCTTACTTTTAGGGAGGTAATTAACATACTTGCTAAAAGGCAAAAAGAATTACGGCAAGGTCCAACGCCACCTGTTGCTGAATTAACAGTCGATACTGTCATGATTAGAAATCCTATTACAGCATCATTGGATGATGAGGTTACCGAGATACACGATCTCATGGTAAGTAATCATCAAAGGTATATGCCCGTAGTCGAGGATCAACGGCTAGTTGGTGTTATTTCTTTTTATGATATTGCCAAAGTGATTATAGATAGTCACGTTCAAGAAAACGGACTGCTGAAATCTTATATCAGTTAGTTCTTGAAATTCAAAGTTGATAAAGAGTTAATGCCGTCTACGAGTACGGAACTCGCTTGGTGAAGAATTAAATTTTTGCTTGAACCGCCTCGTAAAGTAGCCCTCATCTGTATATCCAACCTCTTTTGCAATTTCTGAAATTCGGCTATCTGTCATTAGGAGTAACTCTTGGGCCTTTTCCATTCTTTTCATAGTGAGCCATCCCACAAAAGCTAAGCCAGTCTTTTGCTTTAATAATTGTGAAATGTAATTGGGTGACAAAAACGTTGAATGGGCAACCGACTCAAGGGTTAAATTTGAGCTGAGATTTTTATCAATAAATTGAATCACCCGCTTAAATGATTCGGTTTGCGTGCTCTGGTTTGTTTGAGTATTTAATAGGCGAGTAATTTCTGTTGAATAGGTCTCAAGAGCATATCCAATAAGATCTAAGAGGCAGCCGCGAATTCTCTCTCGCCAGCCTAACTTGCGCAAGCCATTGATTTGGTGCATTTGCTGGACCAAGTTCAGTATGTATGAAAACTGCTCATCGCTGAAGTTGAAATTAACTGCTCCTTGATAAAGAAACGGAATGATTTCTGGGTACTCAAGCGCAATGAGCTCTTCAGTCTCAAATAAGTTTGCGGTTAGATTGGGGCCGAGAAAGCTGCTATTAAAATTGATGATGTGGTAATTGGGATTTTCTGCTGGGATACTGTAATGAACCCTGTATGGAAGAATAAAAATGATCGAGTTATCAGGATAGGTTGACTCAACATTCCTAATGCCGTGTTTTGAGCCGCCATTCACATTGACATGAATTTGAAAAAATTCATGTCTATGGGGCGTAACAATAGGATTTCTAATCCGCCAATCTCTAATTTCGAAGTCAAGATTCTCAGACCTTTCTGACATCTGATATGTTTTGATTTGCGCCGAGTCTTTTAACATTTAAATAACCTGCTTAGCTTTATTTAGGCCTAACAATAATGGGTCGTGCACTATTTTGTCCACAGGGGAGTACATATTACCTCAGTAAGCAATTTTTCTTTATATAGAACAATGTATTTAAGCTATGCTATGTTTTTAGATCTCATTTTTTGTAATATATGAAACGTCGCCATTTCCTAGGTTTGTCTCTTGCCCTATCTCTACCATACTCCGTGAGAGCGCAAGCTTACCCCTCAAAACCCATTCGCTATATTGTTCCTGTTGCTGCTGGTGGAGGCAACGACATGATTGCGCGCGTTGTTACTGAACGTTGGGGTCGATTACTGGGTCAAACTTTTGTGGTCGAAAATCAAAGCGGCGGCGGTGGTGTTATTGCCTCACAAACAACGATGAGAGCAGCAGCAGATGGATACACCTTGATGCAGGGTTATGTTGCTACTCATGGCACAAATCCTGCGACGCGGAAAGTTCCCTATGACCCTGTTAAAGATTTCACCCCGATTGGCATGATCGGTGCTACACCGAATGTCTTGATTGTAAATAGTCTGATTCCTGTAAAAAATATGAAGGAATTTATTGATTATGTGCGCAAGAATCCAGGAAAGCTGAGCTACGGGACTGCTGGTCAGGGATCCCTAACCCATATGACGATGGAATTATTTAAGCAAGAGACTGGCCTTTATATTCTACATATTCCATATCGTGGAATTGCACCTGCAATTAATGATTTATTAGGCGGTCAAACGCAAACTATGTTCCCGGGTTTAGCTGCTGCCTTGCAATACATACAGTCGGGTAGGGTTCGTGCATTAGCAGTCACAGGTTCAAAACGCAGTTCAGTATTAAAAGATGTTCCCACAATGGAAGAGTTGGGCTTTAAGGGTTTTGATGCAATGCAATGGTATGGCACCGTGGGTCCAGCGGGTATTCCGGCTGATATTGTGAAGCGTTTAAATGAGACACAAATTGCTACACTGAAACTGCCAGAGATGCGGGAGAAGTTATTGATCGAAGCGGTCGAGCCCATGCCGATGTCTCCCGAGCAATTCGGTCAATTTATTAAAGAAGAAACTAAGCGATGGACTGCCTTGGCAAAAGCTCGCAATATTCAATTGGAAGAGTAGGTCATGTCAAAGAAATTACGGATCGGAATTTTAGAGGGCGATGACATAGGTCATGAGATTGTGCCGGTTGCAGTAGAAGTTGCTAAAGCAGCAGCCAAGCTTCATCAAGTCGATATTGAGTGGGTCCCGTTGCCAATCGGGCGTAGTGCGTTCGATACCCATGGACATACTCTACCGCCAGAGACTTTGGATGCGCTGCATACTTTGGATGGTTGGATTTTGGGTCCCATTGGTCATCGTGCATATCCGAAACAAGTCAATGCGATCAACCCCCATCCCATTTTGCGCAAGAAATTTAATTTGTTTGCAAACGTAAGGCCAACTCGCTCTTATCCAGATATTGGGTGCCTTCGAGATGATATTGATTTGATTATTGTTCGTGAAAACAATGAAGGCTTTCAGCCAGACCGTAACATGCTTGTGGGTAATGCGGAGTTTCGTCCAAGTGATGAAATGACGCTTTCTATGCGCGTTATTACGAGAACGGGAAGTCGCCGCGTAGCACAAGCAGCCTATGAATTAGCGCGTCAAAGAAAGAAGCATTTGACATATGTTCATAAAGATACAGTTTTTAAACTGGGTTGCGGGATGTTTGTGGAGGAGTGCAAAAAACTTGCGCCTGAATATCCAGATGTGCTGGTTGACGATGTAATTGTTGACACTATGGCAATGCGTCTAGTTCGCGATCCTCAAAATTTTGATGTGATAGTCACAACGAATATGTTTGGTGACATCCTGTCGGATGAGGCTGCTGGTCTTGTTGGCGGTTTAGGGATGGCGCCTGGTTTGTGTATTGGTGATGGCGATGTTGTGATGGCGCAAGCCACCCACGGATCGGCTCCAGATATTGCAGGAAAAGGAATTGCTAACCCATACTCTATGATTGAATCGACCCGTATGATGTTTGATTGGCTTGGCCATAGCCGAAACATACCAGAGGCTGTTGCGATGGCAAGATCCATGTCCGAGGCAACAACAGTAGCTCTAGCAAATCCGAACGCTAGGACGGGAGATATTAATGGCAAAGGAAATACTGCGTCAATGGCAAAAGCAGTATTAGAGGCTTTGAGATAATGGTTTCGAGTTTTCTGAATCAATAGTAAGGGCTAGGATGAGCAACTTAGGAAGCTTAAAATGATTGGGATTCGGTTACTTTGAAACTAGGCGCTTTCTGGAGTCGTATTAAAAACCATCCCCTTTTGAGAGTCGGGCCTGGCTTAGTGACTGGTGTAGCTGATGATGATCCTAGTGGGATTGTTACTTACTCCCAAGCAGGTGCTCAATTTGGCCTCAATATGTTGTGGACCATGCCCATTGCATATCCATTGATGGCCGCAATACAAGTGTTGTGCGCCCGGCTAGGCAGGGTTACAGGACACGGCTTGGCCTTCAATATCAAAACAACTTTCCCCCCAGTAGTGCTATTTTTACTAGTCCTTTTTTTATTAATTGCAAATGTATTAAATATCGCGGCTGATATTGCGGCAATGGGCGAGGTAGCAGGTTTAGTTACTGGAATCAATTGGCATATCATGACTGCCTTTTTTGTCATCCTTACTTTGGCCTTACAAATCTTTGTTCCCTATCATCGTTATATCTATTTTTTAAAATGGCTTACTTTGTCTCTTTTAGCTTATGCAGCCGTTCTTTTTACGGTAAGTGTTCCATGGGATGAGGTTTTTTTAGCGACTTTGATGCCAAGATTTACCCTCAACTCAGATGCGGCGGCAATGATCGTGGGGATATTTGGTACAACAATTAGCCCTTATTTATTTTTTTGGCAGGCCTCACAAGAAGTAGAGGACATGAATAGTCACCACCAGCAAAAATTATTTTCAGAGGGTGGAGATATTGTTTCTTCAGAGCTGAAGCGGATTAGCTGGGATACCTGGAGTGGCATGCTGTATTCCAATGTTGCAGCTTATTGCATTATCTTGGCCACTGCTGTCACTCTCCATACCGCAGGAATTACCGATATCAACACAGCCGCTCAAGCTGCCTTTGCTTTAAAGCCCTTGGTAGGGAACTCTGCATATTTTTTATTCGCGATAGGGATTTTAGGAGTAGGGCTCATCGGAGTTCCAGTATTGGCGGGTTCTGCAGCTTACGCACTATCAGAGGTATTTGGGTGGAACGCAAGTCTTGAGAATTCACCACGTCATGCGATAAAGTTTTATATTGTGATTGCCCTTAGCATATTGGGCGCGTTAGCGATTCAGTATTCTCCCATTAGCCCCATGAAAGCTTTATTTTGGAGTGCCGTTATTAACGGCGTGGTTGCGGCGCCCCTCATGGTGGCCATCATGATTCTTGCATCTAGAAAATCAGTCATGGGAGTTTTTGTAGCAAGTAAATCGATATTATTTCTCGGTTGGACTGCCACCATTTTGATGGGGTTAGCAGCCTTGTTTATGTTTTTTGGTTAGAGTCCTACTTAGAATCCCTTTTGACCTTTGGAGTCATGTTGGTATGAATAAATTATTTCTCGTTCTGCTCATTCTTGTCAGCCCACTATGTTTTGCCATTGATTACCCCAATCAGAAAGAGGGGGTGTGGATGGCAAAAGATTTTCAGTTTCACACGGGTGAAACTTTCAAAGAGGCCAAGATTGGCTATATCACCTTGGGCGATCCCAGCAGCCCGGCTGTGCTCATCCTGCATGGTACTGGTGGTTCAGCAAAGGGCATGCTCGGAAAGGATTTTGGTGGCGAGTTGTTTCTGGCGGGGCAGCCATTAGATGCGAATAAGTATTTCATCATCATTCCTGATGCAATTGGCGTTGGCAAATCCAGCAAGCCTTCGGACGGCTTGAGGGCGCAATTTCCAAGATATAACTACAATGATATGGTCCAGGGCCAATACCGCCTTGTGACGGAAGGCTTAGGAATAAAACATCTCAAGCTAGTCTTAGGTAATTCCATGGGTGGCATGCAGACCTGGTTATGGGGAACGAACTATCCAGGATTTGCAGACTATCTAGCACCCATGGCATCAACTCCCAGCGCGATGTCAGGTCGCAATTGGATGATGCGACGCTTTATTTCTGAATTGATTCGCCGTGATCCCGCATGGAATGGCGGCAATTATGAAGCGCAACCCAAGAGTGCTCACTTTGCGAGCGTCTTCTATCCATTTGCTACTACTGGAGGCAATCAGCATCTGCAATTCTTGGCACCCAATAGCGAAAAGGCGGATGCTATCGTCAATGAAAAACTCAATACCCCTCTGACGATGGATGCTAATGACTATCTCTACCAGTGGGAATCGTCTCGGGACTTTAATCCAGGCCCAGATCTTGAGAAGATTAAGGCAAAGGTATTGGTCATTAATTCGGCTGACGATGAAAGAAACCCCCCTGAGCTGGGCATCATGCAAAAAGAATTAAAACGCGTGAAATCGGCAGAGCTCTATTTAATTCCCGCGAGTGAGCAGACTTTAGGGCATTCCACGACGGGGCAGGCTAAGTGGTGGAAAGAGAAGCTTAGCCAATGGATGGCGAAGTGAGTTAGTTAAAAAATTTTACTAATAGAAGGAATTCAGTTGGCCTCCGTAGGCGACCAACTGAGAGAACTACTTAACCAATAACACTGGCTGTTTGGCTGAGCTGGAAACACGCTGTGCGACAGACCCAAGCAGGACGTCTAGTAGACCGCTGCGTCCTTTTACACCCATGACGATGATGTCAACTTTATCTTTATTAGCTAAAGCAATTATCTCTTCTGAGATATGACCACGCCGAATGACCATATTATGTTTGACAGCTGCGGCATCTAAAACTTTTTGTGCAGGTTTTAATTCTTTTTCACTAATTTCGCGTAAATAGTCATCAACCACGCTCTTGGACACAAATTGCTTGACATGTGACAGGCCAATATCATCGTGGATATTGACCAAAGTTACAGTGACTGGGCTACGAGAATTCTTTGCGAGTTTGGCAACATATTTGACCGCGTTCAAGGCGGATTTGGAGCCATCTACAGGCAGTAATATTTTCATTTCTCTATCCTCTTTT
>Ga0194039_1000942_pt1 | contig 16270 bp, 15 predicted proteins | sample JunL228m_MetaG_FD_148679 | JGI IMG/M metagenome (GOLD analysis project Ga0194039, IMG submission 148679) | Anoxic zone freshwater microbial communities from boreal shield lake in IISD Experimental Lakes Area, Ontario, Canada - Jun2016-L227-8m | ecosystem: Environmental > Aquatic > Freshwater >... | reverse complement strand
TTCCGTTCTCGATTGCGCCCCGTGGGTCCTGTGTTCCCCGGGCTGGAGCATGGGGGTGAACCAATGAGTACCAGTTGATGTAATGAAAAACGGGTTGACAGACATCCTACCCGGCAACAATTCCTATTATCCCCTGCCCGTGAACCCTTCTATAAAGGAGACCGTTAGACAGAACTCTGGCTGCGATGTAAAATTATGGATATAACTTACAATGTGGCCCGATTTGTTTGTTCTGGATTTTATGGATCCGTTCACCCCGAAAAAAATAATATACTTGTGCCAATTGATCCCATAACGGAAAGGCTCCTGTTAACAGCCGGTGTTCCGGGACCAAATAAAAACGACGAAAAAATTATTTCATTACCAAAACGCGTTTTACGTCATCAACCGTCATATAATACTTGATTGTTTGCCCATACATGATTTTTACTACTTCTTTATCAATTGGAGTTAGTATTGTGTTGTTTTGTCCATTTATATAGAAAATACTGTCAGGATATTCTGAAGTAGATCCAAGGAACCCAAGCAGTGACAGGAGAGCTCGATTCGTGTAGTGTGCTCTTTTATCCCCCGTGAGATCGGCATTAATATATGCATTCATGTCTTTGCCATCGTGGACCAGCATAGTTACATAATATAACTCTCCGGTATCTGAATCCCTGTACACTGTTTTTGCTGATTTTAAATCCAACTGTTTCATGCCTTCAAGAGGTATAAAATTGAAATTAAATCGTGCCGGAAGGTTCTCTTTAATATTTACAGAAATTTGGGAAGTTGGAGAGAGGAGATTAAATGAATTAATAAAGGTTCCAAGGGTTTTTTCATCATCTTCTAAAAATTTTCCATTCAGAGATATTGGTATGAGATTAATATTCCATTTTTCAATGTGCGTTGTTGCAGAACCAAATGTTACATCGAGAAAATGGCGATTAATGTCATTCGTGGTAATGTACGCAATTACTGGGGACTGATCGTCACTCTGAATGCTGGAATTTTCACCTTCAGATGTAGCACTGTCATTGGCAGGGTTGGGTGAAGAGATACTAGCATTTTGATTTCCTGAATCTGTTGTTGCTGTGGAATCTGATGAAGATGATGCGGATGCTGATGCTGAGGATTGATCACCTTGCACGGAGGAATTTTGCGAGGTTGAGGTGGTGTTTGTTGTACCGATGACTGTTGGAATAGGGGTGGTTGGCGGAATAATTGATGGTTCGAGTGGAGCAGCTGTTTGCAGTGGAGTAGGAACCTGGCTGGTAACGACAGCTCCATTGCCCGCCGGAGCTGGTTGACCGATGTTTATTGTGCAACCTGAAATTGATATAAATAGGACGATGAGGGCACACGCAACCCATTGGAATTTCATATTCAATAAAAAGTTAAATGAGTATTAGAAATTATCTATTTTTATTTTGTATTTCCATTGAGTCAGAACTCATTTTTTTTATCACAGCCAACTATTGAAGCGAGTAAACTTACGAATAGGGATATTGAGGGAATCGTCACACAATGGCAGAAAAGGAAGGGTTCACCGGGCGGTTTTTAGATCTTCATCAACGGAACAGAGATCGCAAACGGTTTTTTCCCAGGCCGAATGACCCACCAGACAAGCTGGCCCGTTTCGAGGACTAATATGCAAAAATGATTGGCGGGTGATTTGGAGGACCGGATGATCGATACTGAGCTCATTTCAGCGCTTGGATTGGGCATGCCCCGTTGGGGAGATTTTGGTCTTGGTATAGACCGCCTTATGATGCTCTACACCTACCATAACCCAAAAAACGAAGTACTCCTCTTCCACTGATGAAACCTGTAGCAGTAAAAGCCGAAGAATTGTCGGGGAAGAATGAAAAGAAGGTATCTAACCCAGATTGTAGGGTTATACCCCGTTATGAATTATCTGACCCGAAACCCACATCCATTTTTCAGTGTTATGATCCGGAAGTCAAATCCCCGTGGGAGAACGATCTACATCGGGATTTTAACAAACGGACCTGCGGACCCGGAAAATAAAAAAGGTTTGTTTTTTAGATTAATGCATGGGTGATACCAATTACACCGGCCTGCACGATCAACGCAACGGCAATGATCACGCCTGCCATCTCGAGTGCAACAGCAACGTTACCCTTCTTGAGTTCCTCAAACTCCTCGACACCCTTTGTCATTTTGTCAAGGACCTTGAGGGCGAGGTAAATTGCGGCAAGAGAAAGGACGATCCCGAGGACCAGCTGGAGGATTGCCACCCCAATCGCGATATATGCATCTGCAGAGCCAAGACCCGACGAAATTGCGGCGCCTATACCGACAGAGACCCCGGCCACACCGGACTGCACAACAATCGCTATCGCGAAAAATACGGCCGCAACAATAATACCGACCGCAACATTACCTTTCGCAAGTTCTTTCTCTTCATCAATACCCTTGGTAATCTTACCCAGAACAATAAACCCAATGTACAGGGCAACCACTGCGAGAAGGATTGCGATGATCAATTGGATAATGCCAACTGCCACATTTGCAAGTAACATAACTCATCTCCGATTATATTTCGTTTTATAGGAGAGTAACTGAAATAAATTTATCGTAAAGATCCTCCGGTTTTTGAGCCTGTCCCATCAGCCGGGACCGTTGTTGAACAAGCTACCAGAGAACCATAAATACCAGTAAAGGGTCCAGCTACCTGATCCATAACAATTACCGAAAATACCCGCGCATTCAGCTATTCCAATTTCAGGGCCAGAGTAAAAATCTGATTATTCAATGCCGAAAGAAATAGCATTCACTCAAATAACCGCGTTCCGTGATAAAATATCTGATTTCTTCAGTAATACAGTGCACGTTTCTGAACCGGACTACTGTTATTCTGCTGGTGTCCCAGGAGGAGAATTTGATTAACCAGGGAATTGGCCATGTTATAGGTGTTTTTAATGAAATTTCTCAATTTTCTGACCTCGAATTTCCCATTTCACTTGAGGTTATTGTGGTTCATTTATAAAAGGCTGACAAAGAAAGGAACACCTGAATTACGGTTATCTTTCTATTACCTGGAATATCATTTGCCAACGCCGAATCGATAATCCCACTCAAGGATGATTCAAAAACCAGGGTCTGATTGGAAAAATCCAGAAGATCCTCAGAAGATTATTTCGCAATGTTTATATCGAACGTATTGAAACTAGTTATTCGTCAAATATAAATCCCAAATTTGAGTGATCAGTGAAATGTTCAAGGGGGTACCATGACACGTATTATACCAGGTGTAGAAGTCCAAGTAATTAAGGAGATAGTCCCGCAACAATTAAATCCATCAGGTGTTGTTGCAATGATTGGCACGACTGAGAAGGGTGATGTATTGACACCAACTCATGTGAGCAGTTACCGGGAGTTCGCAGACAAATTTGGTTCGAGCGATCAATTCACCATCATCCGCGATGCGAAGCAGGCATTTCAGAATGGCGTTTTTGAGATTGTTGTCGTCGCAATTGCCGGTAAGGAAGGGGCTAAAGCAAGCCTTGTGCTCAAGGACCTGAAGAATAAAGACACGGTGAAGCTGACCTCTCAAAAATCCGGAGAAGTCGGAGACCAGATAAGGATTAAAATCGATCCAAGTCTTGAATTCGATAAAGTGAATATAACGATATCAGACGGTTCACAAATCGAAATTTTTGAGAATCTCTCAATGGGCGCTTCTTCAGATCTTTACCTTGTTGAATATATCAACAAAAATTCCCAATTGATTACGGCTAAAGATCTGCATTCAAACAGCAAGACACCAAATAACAATCCGGAAGCAATGGAGTCCAATTTTTCCGGGGGTGTATCAGGCCAGATATCAAAAGAAGACTATGAAGCCGCGCTTGATAAACTTGAAGGAGATCCCGAGGTTGATATCGTTCTTGCCTGTGATGTCAGCGATCCCGCCATTCATTCGTTGATCGAGGCTCATTGCCTTAAAATGAGCATTGAAGCAAAGAACCGGATTGGGATCGGGTCTGTTGCGAGGGGTGAATCGATAAGGGATATCACCAGCAGGACGACAACGCTTGCAAGTGACAGGTTTGTCGTTGTTGCGCCCTATGGCAACCTCGGATCAGTAGCCGGCCTGATCAGCAGGCTCAATTACTTTGAATCCCCGACATTCAAAGTTATCTCCGGAATTTCCAAGCTCGAGGCAACGTATACTCCGTCAGAACAGATGGAGCTCCTGAAAGCTGGAATAATTCCACTGGAAGCACAAAGAGGGCGGGGGATTATTGTGGTGAAAGGAATTGCCACAAGCAAGGAGCAGATCAGCGTCATGCGCGTTGCTGATCACTCTGTCCGGGGAGTAAAAGGAATCAGTGATTTATTTATCGGGACTTTGAACAACAAAGACGGGCGGGCCGCCCTGAGTGGATCAATTGGTGCATTCCTTGACAGGATGGTACGGGAGGGAGCACTTGTCCCAAGTACGGATGGAAAAGAACCACCCTATATCATCGATGTGTACAGTTCAGAGATGGACTTTGCCCAGGGGATTGTGAGAGTAGATCTCGCAGTCAGACCGGTTCGTGCGATGGATTATATCTACGCCACCATCAAGGTGGAGGCCTAGGAGGAGATGAAGTATGGCAGATGAAGGAGCATCAACAGGTAAAGCTAAGCTATTCTCAGCGAGAGAGAGCAGCCTAATGATTGGGAGTACACCGATACCAGGGCTGCAGTCACTGGAATATAAATATGAAAAGAATATCATTAACGTCAATTCGGTAGGTTCTGCTACAAGAGAAGGGGTTGATTATGGCCCCAAGGTAATTACCGGAAAAATTCGGGTAAAATCTGCATTCGACGCACTTGATAAAGCATTCTATGAGACTGATCCAAAAGCAGCTATGTTCACGATGAGCGCAAGCCTTAAGCATACAGGTGCAGGGGTTTCAAGAAATGTCACTTTCAATGAATGTTACATGATAGACCGGGATTTCTCGATCGAAGTAAATGGTGTCGGGGAATGTGTCTATACATTTACCGCAACTGATATCAAGGGTGATGGAACCACATCTGCGTAATTTATCGGTTAACGGATGACGGGAAGTAATTCAATGGCAAAACTTTCAAAAGAAGAGATCCTGAAAGGCAGGGAAAAGAGGGAGACCCTCCATCTCGATCATTATAGTGCGGATGTTGTTGTCAGGCCTCTCACCGATGGAGAACTCTGCGAAGTGTTTGCCGTGCTCGGTAATGTACCCCTGAAGGCAGATGGGACACCCGATACCACACGTATTGATATTACGAGGAATTTCGCAGCACTCCGGCTCGCAGCCTCCATGGGCCTTGTTGAGCCGGTGCTTACACCTGATGAAGTCGCAGGTATGCGGTTTGGTGTCCCTGAATTCGTCGGTACCAAGGTGCTTGAACTGAGTGGTATCGCATCAGGTGTTGCCGCTAAAAAAAAAGGATAGAACTTGATTATTTCGTTGACTCGCCTGAGGGGCAGGAACTTGCTGCGCTGTGTCTTGACCTCGGGTACCCGCTTGCGCCAACGCCACATGACCTGACGAGGACCCAGATAAATTTTCTTATTTCTGCCCTCAATAACCGGGCAGAAAAAAGGGCTGCCGCCAGATCGGGAATGGCGGGTGTAACAAGGTTTTCCTTTATTGACGATGAATTGCCACCGGAAGGAGAAGATCAGGCAGCGGAATGACCGGGGGGGTATCGTTGTGAACGCGGTAACTAACCTTATAACCACCGCATATGGTCTTACGTACGATAGTGATAGTTCGATTTTGGCGGCAGAGGGAGAAATCCAGGCCGTATGGGATATAATTGGTCAACTTCTTGCAATTGCGAGGAGTTTAAACCAGCAATTCAACATTCTAATTGTACCCGTTTATAGCGCAGCACCGGAACAGTTGTTTCCCGATAATGCAGGTCCAACCGAAGGCACCACCACAAGCGAAAAAAATGAATATGCCATTCATATCAATCCATTTGCTTTTGTACCAGCCAGCCAGGAGTCAATTAATACGATCACCTCGATGAGGATGCAAATTTTTGAAATTACATCGGAATATATTCAAAATCAACCTGCTCCTGGTAGCCAACAGATCCAGATTCCCCTGTTTTTCCCGGATTCGAATACTATCGGGCCACAAGATTATGATAAATCGAATGATGGTCCCCTTGTGTCTTCAACGGTATCGCGTGATTTCCCCAATCCGGGTAGTATTTTCACCTCATCCATTGGTTATTCCAGCTCATTCAGATCAATAATCCGTTTCCATGATCAATTCGTTACCAATCAAAAAAAACTGATCACGGAGGTCGTGTCACATATTCCGTCCTATGCACTGCCCGATCACCTGGTCCCTTCGTATGGAAATGACCCCGGAGGTCAGGCGGATGATACCCTTCCAGTCCACCCTGGGGGAAAACAACTCGGCGAAACGGTTAAATTTAATAATATTACCGGGTATCTCCAAAAAATTTGGAATATTGATATTCTAAAACTGAATGAAAAGAATTCTGGTCCAATGGATAGCAGTGAAACGCCGCCGGGCACACCAGGACCAGGATCTGCTCCTGAAAATCGCGCCCCTCTTCAACAAACAGTCATTTCAGGGATCCGGATGCTCAATAACCAGGCTGGAAAAGAGGTTTTTATTTCCAGGACACATGATGTTTCGGAGACGCAGGAATTAATCACGTCAGCTGATACCCGGGCCTGGATCGCCGATATCAAAGTTCCGGACGTGCTGGACCATGCAATAGGGTCACTTCAGAATACAAAAAGTATTGATCGATCCCGGCAAAATTTTGAACCGTTACCAGATGATGAGGTGGAAAAAAAGTTCCCCCCGATCATCCCACTGAATATCAGGGACCGTATTGGTATTGGGGGGCAGGTATCTTCGAAGACATTTGAATTCCCGATACTGACCCGTAAAATGGAATATGATATAACACCCGATGGTTCAGCAGGAGCCGACGTTCAAAATCTACCGGTAATAAAGCATCCCCGTGATCCGCAACCAGTTATCAAATCACCGGTACCGATTCCCGCCACGGGAATGTATTCATACGTTTCATCTCTTATTCCCACAATTCAGAACCTGCAGACGGTAGCTCAGACAATGCAGGGTGTTCCGATCCCGAACCCGTACGCAGTTCCCATGCCAGGGGTAGGGAAAGGTCCAATAAAAAGTGATGGAACTCAAAAATTTGCACAATTTCCGTCCTTAATAATTCCCACAATTCAGAACCTGCACACCGCAGCTCAAACAATGCAGGGTTTTTCGATCCTCAACCCGTACGAAGTTCCCATATCCGGTGGAGATTACGGTCCGATGAAAGGCGAAGGGACTCAAAAATTCGCACAATTACCGTTCTTAATAATTCCCCCCGTCGATGTACTCCGAAGCGGTGAGGGAACAGGCCTTTCTCCGGTTACCATAATGCAGGAGAGCCTGGCCGAAATGTTCACACCGCTTGGTCCCGCAGGGAGCGAAGGAAAAATTCGTCCGCAAATAATTCTCCCGGCCACGGTTCAGAACATTTCAAATGAAGATGCAATCTGGAATTTAATTCAGCATGGCGCCGGTGGCCACGTAACGATACCGGGTCCGGCAAATGGTATGCACCCCTCAGCATCAGGACAAACAGTCAACCGGGTAACACATTTTAACAACCAGTTTACGATTACCGTCCATACGCAAGGGAAGTCCACAGAACGCGATGTTAAGGATTTGGCCCGGAAAATCGGCAATGTTCTTTCTGACGAACTGAAACGGTACGGAGGGGTTATGTGAACATTGTACTGGATACCATACCCCTGAATTATGTGAACCAACCCGGAAAAGATCGTGACATCCGGTCTGTCACAAAAATTGCCACATCCGATACACGGAGCATGGTTGAACATGGTATACCCGGGATGGAAGGAAACTCATTTTTAAATATGGGGCGAAATCCTGTCAGGATAGCGATAGCCGGGTCATTTCATGGAAACCTATCCACACAGAATATTGAACGACTCCGGTCTCATTACCGGAAAGGTATACCCGTAACTTTTATTTCGGATATCACCGGGGCAGCTGACGTCACAAAAGTACTCATAAAGGATTTCCAGGTCAAGGAAGAACCGGGTATTCCTGGAATGTACCGGTACCTGGCTGATATTGTTGAATTCAAAGATCCACCACTTGAACCCGGTGTCCCCGAAACAGGAGTGGCTGGGGCACAGGAATGGATGGAGCAATCAGCGTCCAACACTGTCGAATCAATTAATTGTATCAGGGGAAGAGTCCTTACCTCATCAGGAGACCCCTACAGCGGCGCACGGGTCTGTATCACAGGACTTTCAGGGGAGCTATCCGCTACGACGAATGATCAGGGAATTTATTCTTCCGATAATGTACCCCCCGGGACTTACCGTATTACGGTTGCCGAAGAGGGGTACGACGGAATTGAAAAGGAGATTGTTGTTGGACCTTCCGGAGCACCGGGGCAGGAAAACAACCCTCCCACAGATGAGGATGATGAAGATAGTAATGATGATACCGGAGAAGATGAAGATTCTTCTGAAGACACCGAAGATGGTAACGATGATACCGGAGAAGACGACGAATCTTCAGAAGACACCGAAGATGGTAACGATGATACCGGAGAAGATGAAGATTCTTCTGAAGACACCGAAGATAGTAACGCGGATACCGGAGAAGATGAAGATTCTTCTGAAGACACCGAAGATAGTAACGAGGATACCGGAGAAGATGAAGATTCTTCTGAAGACACCGAAGATAGTGACGATGATACCGGGGAAGACGAAGAATCTTCAGAAGACACCGAAGATGGTAACGAGGATACCGGAGAAGACGAAGAATCTTCCGAAGACACCGAAGATGGTAATGATGTGACGGGGGAAGACGAGGAGTGAGAAGATGAGCGTGAAAGTTCCGAAGCAGGACCTGATTGACCGACGGGGTGTCCAGTCTTGATAAACTGTGGTGTAATTCTATCAATATTGAACTACTGGGGATTTCAGCAAGGAATTGGGTGTATTTCATGCAGGGTCCCATATAGCGATTGCCCTGGGATAACCTGCTGCCGTTCCGGAGGACGTATATGCTGAAACCATCCTATCGTGTTAAAATAGGGGAAATGGTATTTGACCTGTCAACAAACCAGGAGATAACCAGTCTAAAAGTAGACCTCGACCTGGAAATACCGTCAGACCGGTTCGAGATTGGAATTAAGCCTGGGAAAAAAGCAGATAGTATAAAAATCGGAGACCCTGTACTCATCGCTCTTGGTTATGATCAGGTCATTCCCCAGGTGATGACCGGAAGGGTGGGTGCAATTGAACCAACAATTTCCGATATCAGGATAACCGGATACTCAGCGGTCCATACCCTCACAAGGATACGTGCAAACCAGGTATATGAAAAGCAGACTGCAGGGCAGATAGTAAAAGATCTCGCAGGGATTGCGGGAATTATACCGGAAAACATAGAAGATGGTATCACCCTCCCAATGTACGTCATTAACGATACGAAAGATATCTACACCCACATGCGGGAGCTGGCTATCAGGTGCGGGTTCGATCTCTACCTGACCCCGCAGGGAAAGATAGTATTTGGAAAATACTCACGAAAAACTCCCAATAAAGTAAAATTCGGCCGTGATATCCTCCAGGCAGTGTGCGAGGAGCCAATCCTTTTCGCAAGTACGGTGAGGGTTCTTGGAGAGAGTCCAGCGAGTTTCAAGGGAGGCGATACCGTCCATTGGCTGACTAAAAAGACGGTCGAGGGAAGAGCAGGGAATGGAGCCGTGGAACTCCTCATAGAAGATACTGCAGTGAGAGATAATGACACGGCAGAGAAGGTGGCAACTGCTTACCTTGAACGGATCAGTGTACCACTCACGGGAACCGTCAAGACCCTCGGAAATGCTCGTATTTGCCTGGGTGACACCCTCGAAATGACGGACCTTCATGACAGCCGTATGAATGGGGAATTTGAAGTGTCATCGGTTCATCATACCTTTGAAAAAACTGAAGGATTTATTACCTTCATCGGATGGATGAAGAGAATCTCTATCAGCCCGACAGCGCCCCCGTTACCGGAGGCTGCGTTTGTCATTCCTCCCCAGGTATCCTCGCCGCTTGAAGATGAGTTGCGCCTGGCAGAGGTAAGTTCTGAACGGGCCGCGATGCGCCTCCAGGACGAGGTCGAAGAGGGAGAACTGGCACTTGAAGAGTCACAAATCGCAATTAATTCATCAATGGCAAAGATCGATAAATCGGGTAATGATTTCATTGAAGAAGCAGTTAAAGTCCGGAATTCCACATTCGAAGAAGCCAGTAAACTTGTAGACAGCGAGATCGATGATGCAAAGAAAAAAGCACTTGCGATAGAAAAAGAGGCGGACTCAAACCTTATGCAGGTGAGAAAAAAGGTTGACGAGGAAAAAGCAAAGGCATTACAGAAAATTGAAGGGTCAAAAAGCGCAATGAATTCAGCAATGGCAAAGATTGAAAAATCGGGTAATAATTTGATTGAAGAAGCAGTTAAAGTCCGGGATTCCACAATCGATGAAGCCAGTAAACTTGCAGACCGCGAGATCGATGCTGCAAAGAAAAAAGCACTTGCGATGGAAAAAGAAGCGGATTCAAACCTTATGCAGGTGAGAAAAAAGGTTGACGAGGAAAAAGCAAAGGTATTTGAGAAAATTGAAGAGGTAAAGAAATCATATGCCAAAACGCGGGAAACTGTCCTCAATGCAAAAGAACTACTTGGGATATGAAATGTGGCCCGTGTGAATCAAACAGATGAGAGGTGCCGAATGATCCAGAGTTACATTTTGGCCTGGCTGTGTCAGGGGTGACAAAAGATGTACTGGATATGCACTTGTTACCATACGGTGCGGAAAAGGCCGAAGGTAACGGAGCTGCTCCCAGGGTGATGACGGTTCAACAGACTCATAAAAATTCTGGAAAAAAGACGATCTTATGAGTGATCCAAAAAAGGGATGATGGCAAAGAAATCGAAGGAAAATGATACTGATAAACCCGTTCTGTACGTCAGAAGGGGAAGTCTAACCTGCATTAAATTGTTATTTCAACTACGACATCATCAGATAGAGTAAATGAGGACAGGGAGTTATGGTCGAAAGGAAAATTTACCAAGTACCCGACATTAAACCGGTAGAGACTGAAGATCTTACTTTCGTGATTGAGGTTAAAGATGAAAAATATGCGAATGTTGTAGGTGTGACGTTTCAGGTATCGGTTGATGGGGGTCAATCTGAAGAAAAAACAACTGACGATGCAGGAATTATTAAGACCAGTACACCATTAAGCGATATCAGTATTTCATTACCTGGTTGATGGTGTCAACGGCGGGTTTAATTTATTTTACTTCCATTAATTCGGAATAAAAAAGTATAGTGTTTGACTTTTTTTCATAAGGTCTGATTATCAAACAATACTTATATTTTAACTAAGTTGTTCCATCCGGGGGGTAATTGTCTGGTTTCCGCTTTTCTGCTTCATTTCGTATTTCAATAATTTTTTGTAACTGTTCAGCCTCATCCCCCAATTTTTAGATCTAACTCATTATTGTTGCACGATTAACAAATAGTCAGCGTAATACCGATAGATCTTTATATAAGGAGCAATTATTGATTATTAGCGAGAAAGAGGCATGGAACGCGACGAGATCTTACAATTATGCAAATATCATCCTGATATGATCATCGAGCTCATCGAACGGCAAGATGCCAGGATTGCTCAACTTGAAGCCCGTATTGCCGAGCTCGAAGGTCGTCTGAATCAGAATAGCCGTAACAGTAGCAGGCCACCCTCGACGGACATATACCGAAGACCACAAACTCAGCGTAATAAGGGAGAGAAATCCGCCGGGGGTCAGAAAGGGCATAAAGGTAAGACATTGGAAATGGTGGATAATCCAGACGACACCGTCGTTCACAGAGTCCATTCATGTCAGATGTGTGGAAAGTCCTTGGTTGAAATAGAGCCGTTCAAAATCGAGCGCCGGCAGATCCACGATTCTCCTCCTCTGAAGATCATCGTTACTGAACACCAGGCAGAGCATAAAAGGTGTCCCCACTGCGGACAGTGTAACCGGGCAGAATTTCCTCCGGAAGTTCAGAACCCAGTTCAATATGGCCCGAACCTGAAATCTCTGATGACTTATTTCACCGTATATCAATTCATACCCTATGACCGCTCAAGTGAGGTATTCTCAGATCTGTTCGGACGATCCTTGAGCAAGGCAACACTGGTAAAATCAGTTTCAGATTGTTCCCAAAACCTTGTAAAAGTTGAAGAACAAACAAGGGATCTTCTGGCAGAAGCTCGTGTTCTCCATGTGGATGAGACAGGGATGCGTGTGAAAGGCATCCGGCAATGGCTCCATGTCGCGAGTACCGAGATTCTTACATTATATGGTCATCATCGAAAACGAGGTTCCCAGGCTACAGATGCCATGGAGATCTTACCGAGGTTCAAAGGCACGGCGATTCACGACTTCTGGGCATCGTATTTCAAGTATCCATGTCAACACGCTCTCTGCAATGCACACCTCCTCCGCGAATTGAAGGGAATAACGGAAAATTACGGGCAGTTATGGAGCTCTCATATGCACGACCTCCTCCAGGAGATCAAAGAGGCTGTAGATGAGGCTAAAATACAGTCGCGTTTGCTCAATCCTCATCAAATTTCCGATTTTCTGGAGAGATATCAGCGGATTATTGAGGAGGGTATTCTCGAAAATCCTGTACCAGAACATACTGATCAAATCGTGAAACGTGGCCGGAAAAAACAATCGAAAGCGAAAAATCTCCTTGACCGTTGTCAAAAATATCCGAATGAGATCCTCTCGTTTATGGTTGATTTCTCCATCCCATTCACCAACAATCAAGCAGAACGTGATATCAGGATGGTAAAACTTCAGCAGAAAATTTCAGGTACATTCAGGAGTGAAGAGGGGGCCTCCGGGTTCTGCCGGGTCAGAGGGTATATTTCTACCGTGAAAAAAAATGATCAGCCTGTTCTGGCTTCTCTTGTCAAGGCGTTTGAGGGAAATCCATTCTTCCCATCATCCGCTCACTGATCAGGCTGAACAGTTACCTTTTTCTTTTGTAAAGAATAATAACCCCTTATGGCCGGTAATCCAGATAAACCGGGTCCTCTGCCTGCAAAGGATTTCTGTAATAAGTGGGGGGAAGGAAATCCCATTTTAGGAAAAGGTGCCCTTGGTAATCCTGATAAGCAAAAAATGTATTATACCGGGAGTGATCGGGAACGCCATGTTAAAACGGTCCAGGTGATGCTTTCCGACCTTGGGTATGATGTCGGTTCTTCCGGGGCTGATGGGCGATATGGGTTACAGACCGAGACTGCGGTCAAAAAGTTCCAGGATGAACATACGGACTGGGATGAACAACAGTTACCGGCCGATGGACTTGTGGGTCCCCACACCGCAGATGCATTGAACAGGGCCATGGTCGGGGTGGAAGGGTGGTTCGATAGTCATCGTACAGAGACCGTTCTGACCAGAGAATTTGCGTTACTCACTGCGACTTCAACCGCGCTTCAACGCATGCAGTCCCTGGAGGCCAAGGGTATGAAGAAAGCCCGGATTGTACTGGTAGGCCCTCTCCCGAAGAAACTTATCAGTCATATATCTCTCCTCCTCCGGAGTAATTCCGGTTCCTACCCGATCAAAAATCACCCATACTGTATACAAACCGGGGAGGGGGAATTGAAGGGAACGACTGATGAAGACGGTTTCCTGTGTCATAAAAATATACCTCCGGGAGACTATGCGCTTACCATCGATGGGATCGAAGGGTCTACGCTTGTACCCACCCTTCCCCTGGATACCGAACGCAGGGAGATTCGCATCGATGGATACTACCTCTATGTCGCGGGGGACACCGAAGTGCCTGTTATCGATGAAGAGGATGAGACACCGCTGAACCAGATCGACGAGGAAGAGGGATGGGAGGCAGTTTCGGATGAGTGAGGATGAATTTCATGTTAGTGTCCTGCCTGGCACGACCGTCACGGTAGGAACGACCCTGACTCTGCAATTCGATTCCCCAAGCGAAGCTGATAATGTTATCCTTACCCTCCTCGAGGTGGATGAATGGGGAGCCGGAAATACCAAAGTTTCTGAACGCGCTGGCTCGAACGCAGAGAAGTTTGCGGAATTCAAAGGGCAGATAAAAGACGGCAAATACCGGGCGGACCTGGTGTATCCCAAAAACGTCCCTCGCGGCGGGCCGCGCTTCTCTGTCTTTATCGACGGCGGGGAGTCACACAAACAATACTTCGATTTTCCAATCCCTAAAGCAGTATACACGAATGAGGATGGTATTTACGAGGTAATCGTCTCTGTCCAGGGAAAAATCAAGAAAAAAATGAAAAAATATGTCAGCGAATCCCCTGTCTTTATCCGGAATTTCAAATCAGGACGCCCCGTCGTTGCATTTATCACGGGAAAAGGAGGCGAATTTTTCACAAATGGCAGTACCTATTGGAAAAAAGTCGCAGATGGGACATTCGAGCGACCGAGCCTCGAGAGTATCTACAATTTTCTCCTGAAAGAATCTGATCGGCGGAAATATGGGCCGTGGGGGGATATCAATATCCTCAGCCACGGGAACGAGTTCGGGATTATCACAAAACTATTTGATAAAGAGAAGAACGTGCGGTTTATTCAGTCGTCCGATATCAAAAAGGCAAAACAGCAGGAACCCTTTACCACACCCCTTGCGGGAAAGGTCGATCAGCACACACGGATCATCTTCCGGGGCTGCAGCCTGGGACGGGATCAACCCCTCCTCGATGAACTCAAAACGCTCTTCGGGGGGGTACCCATCGTCCTGGCACCCAGGTACGTACTTACGTATTATTCACCAAAGAAACCCGGTGACAGTGCCCGTGAGGGATTCATGGAATATTTCTTTGTCTATACCAAAGGGGACAAGAAACCTTCCGACAGGATGGTAAAATCGCTCTTGAGCGATAAATATGCGAATCATCGCCCACAGGTGACGGATACAGAATGGGATGTTCTACTCAGAGGTCTCCATCCAAATGTGCGAATCTCCCGTGTTGAATCGTACCGGATCGCGCAAACATATACCTTCACGCATGATCGTGGTGCCGATACATCAAAAGATGCGAAATCACATGATTTCATCCAGGATGCCAGAAATGACTGGAGATCAGGGGAATCAACATTCAATACCGAGTTCGATGAATGGGAATGGTCACAGGGCCTTCTCGAGAAGAGAAAGATTTCTGATACGAAAACAGAATACAAAAGAGTTCTCACCGGGAAAAGGTACCGCAGCGAGGTCCGGCGGGAGCTGAAGAAAGATGGGGAACTTGTCAAACCAAGTATCACGAATTCCAGCCATTTTGGTCGGTCTCCCCTCTGGTAACCCACTTTTAATGTCTGGATCGAAGAATCAGACAGGAAGTACGCAGTCTGGGTAAATGGAGTACGTTCATATCGCAAATATCAATTCCAAATTAAAAGGTAACTGTTCAGCCTGATCTATGAGCAACAGAAGGGATGAAGGGGTTTTCCTGGAATGCATCCATAAGAGCTGCCATAACAGGCAGTTGATTCTTTTTCACCGTTGAAATATATCCCCTCACTCTACAGAACCAGTCAGCACCGTCCTCACTCCTGAACGTACCTGAAATCTTCTGCTGCAGTTTCACCATTCTAATGTCCCGTTCAGCCAGGTTATTGGAGAACGGGATCGAGAAATCGTGCATGAACGAAAGTATCTCAATTTCGTACTTCAGGCAGCGGTCAAGGAGGTTTTTGGCCTTTGATTGCTTCTTACGGCCACGTTTCACGAAATGGTCAACTGGTTCAGGTGCTGGATTTTCATGAATTCCAGTTACGATGATATGTCGATATCTTGATTATAACGCTCAGGATTGAACAGTTTGACCGCTAAAACTGAGCACCCTGACCGTCGATATTGAACAGTCAAAACGCTAAGATTGAACACCTTGAACGCTGAGTTGAACACCTCTCGTACTCATTTCTCAAAAGAATATTATTGTCAATTCTGAATATATCGAAACAGACAAATAAACCACAATATTTTCTGATAACTTTTCAAATCAATCCTCGAGAATAGTTGATGATTAGAATTTTGGAGGTCATATTAACTATACTTTGAGACTGCCGACGAAAAACATCAAGGGAGGGAGACAGATATCCCCCTCCCTTTGAAC
>Ga0194039_1000938_pt1 | contig 16279 bp, 15 predicted proteins | sample JunL228m_MetaG_FD_148679 | JGI IMG/M metagenome (GOLD analysis project Ga0194039, IMG submission 148679) | Anoxic zone freshwater microbial communities from boreal shield lake in IISD Experimental Lakes Area, Ontario, Canada - Jun2016-L227-8m | ecosystem: Environmental > Aquatic > Freshwater >... | reverse complement strand
GGCTTTCGCTGCGCCGACCTGTCGTTACAAGGCGACACAGTTTACGGTACATGCCCGGGTTTGCCCGACCGGCTGGGTGCCCGCGGCACCCAAAGAGGTTTTGACGTAAAATAAAACCCCCATGCCTTCAATCTCAAGTCAACAGTGGAGCATAATCAGGATCATTTAAATGTCGCGAAATTCGCAGTAAAAATTAAGATTAATTATTTTTAAGTTGCATCAGGTGAGCGATTGCAAAGGAAATCAGGAGATTATTTGTGTGGCTTTTGAAGTGATTGGTGGCGAGTTACCGCCACCTGTCTACCCGGTTTGTTCCCCGTAGGGACACTACCATATTGACTGGGGAGAAGAATAGCAGTTTTGATTTTGAGTTGTTGAAGAAAAATATCCCTTGCCTGATATAGATGCCGATCCGGTCTCCGCTCAATGTAACAATCATAACATTGGTTTGCATGAGCTCACCCGATCACAATTATTTTACGGTCAGAATTTTCATAAGCTAAATGCTCCTTCTGATTTTGTACTGTCCAAGGTATTGAATGGAGGGAGCATGCTACTTCTGTGCTTGATATGAGGCACCTCGTCTTTTGATTGTCCGAGTGCCGTTCTCTTCGAATAACCGGCCTATCCCCACGAACCCGATTGCGATTTCATACGCCTCGACGGCTTCTTCTGAGACGTTTAATATTTTATCATGAGATTCCCTGCCGTTTCTTGATGTTTGATCAACGGAACGACGATACATTTGTAGCGAGGCAAGAAAGATTTAGTATTACTGTATCCATTTTAGAAATAGCGTTCATAAAAGAGGTATTCGTTGATTGAGCAGAGTATATAATTGATCGGCGTGTTCGGGGTGAAGGTGAATTTTTTTGGGTAGGGGGTGATGGTGTTAAAAATATAAATTTAAACGGGTACTCCGGGTAAATTGTTCCGATCTCTCAATCGCTCCACGGCATCTCGACCTAGCTCCACTCGATAATCAAATTCTTCGTCGCTTGATATGTGGTTGACCGGGCCGCCCTAGTCATGTTTATTCGGTCCGTCGCAGGTGGTGTTTAGCGCCTGGAGCTGTGTACTGGTCATATGACTATTCTCGTTTATTTTCTTGGCGATTCAGACCGTGTGTCTTACACAAGGTTTATGCGGATGAAGTGAGCACTTTTATCTTGGCACTTCTGGGTGTTTTTATTCCGCTCTTGGCACCAAATAGGTGAAAAATAATATATCCCCAAACTTACGGATATTGTATATGGAACCCCGGTATTATCTGGCACTCTTTAATGAACAGTCTTGGAAAGAGTTCCTTAGCAAAGGAGGCCAAATTTATGGGACCTTGGAAAGCAGGATGAATAGAGCAAAAAAAATTATTCCTGGTGATTATCTTGTTTGTTACATCTCAAAACGGTCAATATTTTCAGGAGTTCTAAAAGTGGGTACTAAAGTCTATTATGATGATAGTGAATATTGGACAAATGGTGTTTTCCCCGTAAGATTTCATGTAACTCCAGAGGTATTATTGCCTATCGAAAATGGATTATCGGTATACAAATTTCATGATGCTTTGGAGATCTTTAAAAATCTTAAGAACAAGTATAATTGGTCAGGTTTTTTTATTAATTCATTTAATGAATTTCCAAAAGAGGATGCTAAGTATATTGTTAATATGATTGAGAAAAAGGCATCGGAATAAATGGAATTCAAATATTATCTATTGTAACAAATTATCTAATTTCATCTCCATACTCAACCTGTTTCCAGTTTTTCTTTAGATTATTAATTTTACCTGTACGAGGCCAAATGGCGATTTTTTCCAATTAATCTTGTTACTTATTGGAGTTCGCTGACACTAAACTGATATAAATGAAATACAATATTTATCTATATGAATGGATTATACAGTAAAATGAGATTCATATGGAAAATTACGATACATCAAAAAAATTATTATCTATATACTCTATTTTATTAGATCGTTATGGAAATCGGGGTTGGTGGCCAGCTGATACTCCTTTTGAAACAATAATTGGGACGATATTAACTCAAAATGTATCATGGAATAATGCCAAAAAAGCAATTGATAATCTTAAAATGGCTAAATTGCTTGATCCATATATATTGAAGAATTCAGAACTTGGGTGTATATCACGACAAATCATTTCATCCAGGTACTATAATCAAAAAGCACAGAAAATATCAACTTTCGTTCAGTTTTTATATTCCGAATATAACGGAAATCTGGATCTTATGGTATTAGAAGATTTACCCATATTAAGGAAAAAGTTACTTTCGCTGAAAGGATTCGGGGAAGAAACTGTTGATTCAATTATTCTTTATGCATGTAATTTACCTATTTTTGTTGTTGATTCTTATACCAAAAGAATTTTTAATAGATATGGTTTTTTCAGCGAAAATTGTCAATATTCTGAGGTACAATGCTTATTTACGCTTCATCTACCCAAAGATGTCAAATTGTATAATGATTATCATGCCCAAATTGTAAATTTAGGAAACAGTATCTGTAAAATACACCCAACTTGTTATTTGTGTCCGATTCGTGCTATTGCACCAGGAATTGAATGTGAATACTCAAAGGTTAGAAAGATATGAATTGAGATACAATTTTTATAGATATTTGGCCCATTTTTCAATACTCGCGTCTAATTCTCCTTGATAATATTCTGATACATATACACTAATATTATTATGGAAATCAGAACTACTAATTGGTGATGGACCATTTACTGGTTCAGTAATGTTAAAACCATTCAAGGTAGTTGTGATAACTGATTTTTTGTTACTTTTTTTGGCAACAAAATCCCCCATTTTTTCAGTACCTATAACCAAACGGCGCAGAGTTGTTGATATTGCTTCTGGGCTGTTATCTATACCTATCCATTTTCTTCTTAAGCGGGTGGCTTCTGCAAGTGTTGTTCCCGAGCCAGAAAAACAATCGAGTACAAGATCATCTCTATTTGAGGAAGTTTCAATTATCCGTGTTAATAAATTTAAATTCTTTTCGGTCGGGTAGCCAGATATTTTAATATTTTGATTATGGGCATCACGGAATTCTAACCAAATATCCTGGACGGCTACACCACTACTCTCATCAAGATAGAGTTTTCGACGTGGATTTCCTGATGATGACCAATAAATCTCTCCGCGTGCATCCATCTCATCTAATGTTTTTGGAATAAATTGCCAATGTTTTCCCGGAGGGGGATGCATATTACGCCAAGGCTTCCCTGTTTCTCCTTTTCGTATCCCTGGTGCATGTATTGGAACTTTTTTATAGCGTCGTCCTGTTGTTTCTTCAATATAAGAATATTCCTTTTCGCTATGTTCCTTCCCCCATTTGTCATAAGGACGATTCCATATGTAGTTATCAGATTTCGAATAAAATAGAATGAAATCGGATACTTTCCCATATGTTTTAGATGTATAATTTTTCGAACTGCATTTTTTTCTCGTTATCCAATTCTTAAAGTTTTTTCGACCAAATACTTCATCCATAATAATTTTTATTTCAAAGGCCATATTGGAATCTAAATGGACGTAAATAGAACCATCATCTGCCAATAATTCTCTTAATAATATCAGTCTTTTACGAATAAATTCAATATATTCTGCACCTGATAACAGGTCAGTGTAGGCATCCTGCTGCGACCTGGATTGAAATATACTTTTTGTAGAAAACGGTGGATCTATATAAATCAATTTTACTTGGCCCAATATATTTTCGTCTTCTAATAGTTTAGCCAAAATGGATAAATTGTCCCCATAATACAGTCGATTAATACTTTCTCCATCAATATCCTGATGAGTAGGCCAAATTCTATGCAATAATGCAGGTTTTATTGTAAGAACTACGTTTTCATCCTCTTTACCGTCATATGTCAATTTTAAATTGTTATTCGTCTTTAGTTCATTTTTTTTTTCAAGAGATCCATTCCCGTTCCATCGTGTTTTAGAAATTCCTGTAGCCATATACCTGACTCCTCAACTATGTAGCCATTCAATGGATAGGCGTTCTGGAATCATCCTTAAAGTGAGGACCATTATTTTCCCCGGCCAACTTGTTTCTAAATTTGCATAATCATTCCACATTGATCCAAGTAAAAGACCCGGGCCATCATTTAAAAATATTACTTTAGTCTTTAAACCATGCGTTTCGGCATATGACAATATTTCATCTGCACAATTATGATAACCCCCGGTTCGATCATCTTCCTGGGCACCACCTCGATCGGAATCATAACGTGCCAATCCAATGGCTAAAAATTCTTTTTCTTTGGGGTCATATAAGGCGAAATCAACAGGGCGACCCGGTTTTGGATAATCCTTGAAAATTACGCTCATTGGGATATCTTTCCCTGCTCTTTCTGGACCGATAATATGTAAATATGGAAAATGTGATCTTATGAGATCAAAGAATCTCTCCGTGAGATCATAACCCTTCTGACCTCGATCTTTATACTCCCACAACAAAGCGCAAAGCGCTTCGTCAGGCAATGGTCTAGTTAAAAATGCTGCCTGAACTTCGTTAATAGGACGAAATTTATGTCCGAAGTGATCACATATTTCTGAAGCTTTCGATTTTATTTTCAACATCTCTACTGAAGTAGCAGGACTGACATATTTCTTGAATACTCTTGCGAGCTGCACCCTCATCCATCCATTATGAACATTGGATATATTCATAAACAATCTGATCGAGGATTCTGATGACCTTAATAATTGATCAAAAAGAGTTAATACAGGGGTATATAAAGTACATGCATCATTCAAAATATCTGGATAATATTCCCCATTGGCCAAAGTGATCCAATTATGCCCATCTGATTTATAGTCCCCAAAAGAATTTTTCTTTTCTTTTTCCATCTCTACAGGTTTTTATCCTAAAAGCATTTTAAATTATCATTATGCGTTTCAATTTTTTAAAAGATATTTATGCCGAATTAAAAAGCAAGAAATATTGCATATTAAAATGTACTCAATAATATGACTCATTGGTTAGCAATATCCAATCGAAGTAACTCTGAAATTGTGATTAAAAAAAATATTTGGGGGGTCTCTAATAAATACTTATTAAAAATTAGCCAAGTTAAGCCAGGAGATTCTCTCCTTCTTTATACCGGACAACAAATGGTGGAAAAGGAACTAATTCCACCAAAAATTACTGCTGTATTTGAGATAACATCTAATTTTTATGAGGATCAATCAAAAATCTTCACTTCTCCTTTAAAACTGGGTGATGAAATATTTCCATACCGAATTCATTTAAAACTAATTAAAATCTTTAAACCCCCGGTAGATTTCAAATCTCTTATACCCAAACTCAACTTCATTACCAATAAAAAAATGTGGACTGGCCATATCAGAGGAAAAGCTATGAGATCAATTCCCGAAGACGATTATCAATTTATTATTTCATATGATTAAAAAAGAAAAACATTTTTCCCAATATGTATTTAGCATGAAAAAGGCCATGGTGCTGGAAGGCAACAAGCATATTGGATGAAAATGCCCACGATATTTTCATATTAATTCTCATAATTTGAGGATGAAATAATTAGAAGGGGTCAGGATCATGTTTTTTTTATTATCACTGATGCATCCTTAAGCAATTGAATAACCTCTACCATTGATATAATAGAGTGTACCGTCACATTAACATGAAGTGGCTGACGACTCTTGGCATAGAGTTCATCATCGTAGGATTCGTGGTTGGTTAGCAGGTGCCAAATAATAACCATAATTTTGCGAGCGAGAGCAACCATGCAATGATTCTTTCCACCCCCATAGATTGAGTTTGGGTAATTACACCGTTACGCGTCTTTCCTGAAAACCTCCTGAAAACCTCACCGAAAAGAACTTTCATTCCTTCTGTGAGATAATTTTCTTCAAAGAACTCTTTCGGGTTGATTTTATCATCAATTAGATCCGAAATATCCAGTGTTACATCCCTACTCCGCTTATCGAAAAAATTCTTTCGTGGTTTACAAAGTGTCAAAAGAGATCTCATAAAGTGCCCCTTTTCGTAAGACTGGATTGATGTATTTCTGTTATGCATTCCGTATTGTGTTTTAATAACCGTACTAGTTAGAACCCTGTAGAATAGTATCGAATTATTTATGGTATCTTATTCATAATAATCGAAATGATTACAATTTTCTTATTTGATTTGTATATATGGTTCAACGATGGCTCTGTATCTCTAACCGCATAAATGATGAATTAACCCGAAAGAAGCGTATCTGGGGCGTCGCTAGGCGATTCTCACGAATGATAGCTAAGGTGGACAAAGGCGACACCATTCTCATGTACACCATGCAGGAAATCGTAAATCGCGAGGTCATACCTTCTGCGATTACCGGCATTTACGAAGCCACTTCCGAAGTCTATGTGGATGAATCCCCCTATTCGTCACACCTAAAGCACTTGGGAATGAAATATTCCCGTTTCGGATTACGCTGAAGCAGGTTAAGGTGTTTAATCAGCCGGTGCCGTTCAAACCATTGGTGATAGAGATGACGTTTATCAAGAATAAGGTGATGTGGTCAGGGTCGATCCGGACTGCGATGCGGGTGATACCAGAAGAGGATTATCAGGGGATTACCAAAGCCGCTGAAAAATAACCTGATAATAATATTCTTTCAAAAAGAGAAAATTCACCCTAATCGAAGAAATCAAAAAAGAATCATTTTAATTGGTACTATATCATGTAGTCATAAATGACTGCGATAATTACTGATTATCTATGTAATGAATGTGGTGATTGTAGTGAAATGTGCCCGGCTGAAGCAATTTATGTACAGAATAAATCAGTTGTAATAAATCATTATCTTTGTACCGATTGCGGATTTTGCATTGATGTATGCCATTCTCATGCAATCTCTATTGGGATCCTCGAAAATCCCCCGCCACAAGAATACTATTCACAATTTGGATTTGAACCAGATCCCTTTTACGAATCTTCTAGAAAACCGATAGAAAAGGACACGCCAGAAGAAGTCCGTTTAGTTACCTACGAACCCGCTGATATTCGTCCAACCACCCATGTATTGTCCCGCTGGGAAAAGGGTGCCGGAGGGTGTGGTTGTGGTTGTGACCTGGGACTTAGTCTTCTCTTTCTCTGCAATTCTGCCAAGGATTATATCGATATATTATCACCGCTTAGTCGTAGTGCATATGACGCCCCTGGCGGAGTAGATGAAGACGAATACACCGGACAATGTATTCAGGATTTTTTCAAAAATCTAAAGTCGCTTGAATCTGATAACGAAGGGAATCTACCAGAGTATAAATTGCACATCCTTGTTACGGAACTCAACGAACACGTCTGTTTTGCTACACCTGGGGCAATGATCAGCAATGCAGGGATAGCAGCGGAAGGAACGATCCTCACTTACCTCTCGAATGAAGATAATAGGAAAATGGCATTGGCCATACTCAGGTACTATTGTTACGATGAAGATTTGCATAAGGAAGGCGGCCCCGATATTGATACGTTAGAAGGAAGGCTCCAAGGAAAATATACCTTTGATATTCCAGGTGACGAAGACCTGATTGCACTATCAGTCAACCTCTATAACCAGGGAGCATATGAGATGGTGAATCCCGATGAAGAGGATGAGGCAGATGAAGAAGATGAAGAAAATTATGTGGATGATTTTTATTTAGATGATGATGATCGTTATCTTTCTCAATTGGAAAAAGAATTTGGGGATTACCAATCCTCCAAGTTCGCGAAATCTATGGCGAATTTTGCAAAGGAAAGTCCAGATAACCAGATTAAACTGGCATATCTTTGTGGACTTTCAGCCGACCCATCATATATCCCAAAATTAGAAGAAGGTCTTGATTTTTATGTATATGGTCCAGATGAATCCGCAAATTCAAACGTTGACACAAACACCGCAGTAGCATGGGCTTATGGCAAAATAAAAGATAAAAGTGCGGTTCCCATACTATTGAAATTGCTAAAAATCAAAATGTTCCCTGTTGTATCCGCTGCAGCATGGGCATTAACAGAAATCGGAGACCAATCAGGATTCGAAGATATAAAAAATTCATATGATTCTGATTTTTATTGGGATGTCGTATGGCAGATGGGTTTAGGTTTAGGTGAAGGAAGGGAAGATGAAATGCAATGGGTTTTGAATAAAATAGGTGATGATACCGAAAGTGCGAATATGTTAGAGATCGCGGAACAAAAACTTGGATAATTTTATTTTTCAAACGACAGATTATTCACCTTAAGATTACAAGAAAACAGAGACCATGCCTAATTTTTTATATGGGCTCAGTCTTACTTTTCGTTAGAACTTAAAAAATCAATGTGTTTAAGGGATCATTTCACATCTTCCGCAGTACACGTTCACGATTTTCACGGACTTTAGAAAGACCGGGCTTGATTTTGAGTGATTGATCAAAGGAAGAAACTGCCTCGGCATATTGACCCATCTCATCAAGACTCATTCCACGCTCAGCCCATACCTCAAAATTGTTGGGATCGATCTTGATGGCGTTATCGAAGGATTGGATTGCTTCTTCGTGCTTGTTAATTTCAGCAAGTGAGATCCCGCGTTCGAACCAGATCACAAAATTATTCGGGTCTATCTCAATTACTTTATCGAAGGACTTTATTGCATCTTCATGTTTTCCGAGTTCGGAAAGTGCGTATCCTCTATGATACCAGGCCCTTGGATTTACGGGTTTAATTTTAAGTGCGTGATCGAAGGCTGGAATTGCCTCGTCAAACCTTTCAAGATTACACAGGGTGACGCCTTTGCTAACCATAGCGTAGGTATAATCAGGCTTAATTTTAAGAGCTTGTTCATAGGAGGAGAGTGCGTCCTCGTACCGACGAAGCAGGCCAAGCGTGATACCTCGCGAATTCCAGGCATCTTCATCGTCGGGATCAATTTTTAGTGCTTGATCAAAAGATTCGAGTGCTTCATCATACCGTTTGAGATTGCCAAGTGTTTTTCCACGGAAAAACCAGCCATCGAATTCATCTGGTTTGATTGCAACAACTTTGTCAAAAGATTCGATCGCTTCCTCAGATCGACCCATTTTGTCAAGTGTGTATCCCCGATTACCCCATGCGTCGTAATAATCGGAATCGATCTCGATTGCTTTGTCGAATGATTCTATTGCATCATCATTACGACCGAGTTTAATAAGTGCCATCCCCCGGTCAAACCATAACCTTGCATAATTTGGATCGAATTTGCTCGCCTGATCAAAGGAAAAGACCGCATCCTCATACCGGCCAAGAAGACCGAGCGAGACCCCTCTGTTATTCCAGGCGTCGAAATCATGAGGATTAATCTTGCTCGCCTGATCAAATGATTCGAATGCCTTTTCGGGTTGCCCAAGATTACCATATGCAACCCCTCTCCAGTAATATGCATTAGCGAAATTTGGATCAATTTGAATGGCATGATCATAAGATTCGGTGGATTCTTTATGCTTTCCGAGGTCTCTGAGAGCTTTTCCACGGTTAAACCACGCCAATGAATTGTCTGGTGTGATTAAAAGCATACTATCAAAGGATTCGACGGCCTCTTCATATCTCCCAGCATTGTATAAAGCAACTGAACGATTGCCTAATGCATCGGAGTAATCAGGATTGATTTCAAGCGATTTGTCATAGGACTGGATAGCTTCCTCATATCGGTCAAGATGACCCAAAATTACTCCACGGTTATACCAGGCTTTGTAATGTTCGGGATTGATCTCGATTGCTTTATCAAATGATTTTAGTGCTTCGTCATATCGGTTGAGTGCAAACAATGATCCACCCCGAACATTCCATGCATCGTCGTAGTCATATTGACCTAGTGAGGCAAGCATTTCTGCACTTATGTATGTAGTCTCATGATTTTCGGGTTCAATATTTAGAAATTTGTCGAGGTATCTGATAGCATCTTCATTTCGCCCAAGTTTTTCAAGGGCGATTCCGTAATAATAATATGCCTTTGATAAATTAGGGTTCAGATTAATAGCTTTATCAAAGGATGTAATTGCTTCCCCATCCCGATCAAGATAAAGTAAGCTGAATCCTCTGTTGAACCACGCCTCAGAGTAATCAAGTTTAGAAACAATCGCTTTATCAAAGGAATCAATCGCTTCGTGAACCCGATTAACTTTGTAAAGCGAGACTCCACGGTAATTCCAAGCCTCAGAATAATCTGGTTTTCTCTCTATGGCTTTATCAAAGAATTTGATTGCTACGTCATCCTCATCAGAATTGATATGGGTTATGCCGTCTTTATAATAAGCTTCGGCGATTTGAGTATCAGCGTTCATAGATAACAAACAGAAATGCAACAATCCAATAGTTTATAGTTTCGGTTTATTTTTGAATCTGACTTGGCATAGTACAAGGTGGAGAATGGGAGATAGTTGCTGGCCACGATATCAAATTAAACCAGTAAGTCGCAGTCTACACTAATGGGGCCATCCAGCGGATTACAACCCAGGGTTGCCGTAGTGTTGAAGAAATTTATTGAATACTACACCGAATTAAAGCCCTATTATAATTCAAAAAGTGGGCTATGTTTTGTCGGGGTAATGGCCCTGATCGTCGTGCCGCCCATTACCCTGGCATTATTCCAGTTCTCAATCCTTTATTTGATTCCCCCACAGTTCACACTGGATTATTTCCACCTGGATTACAATCACCCAAATATTTCAAGTATGTTCTTTTCCACATATGTTCATAATATCAGTTCGTTTGCGCACTTACTTGGGAATTACTCAGGGTATGTAGCCATAATTTTACTCATCATAATCTTCTTTTTCGTAATTATCCCGGTATTAAAGGTGAACAAGGTATTGTCACTAAATTATTCTGAAAAATCCTTGTTTCTGACCAGTGCCGTGTTTTTCTTTGTATTACCGTTTTCAATCGCAGGGATTTCAATTATTTTCGGGAAAATGGTGAAACAATCAGGTACATGGGGGTTTTCAGGAATTTTGTGGGCATTTACGTCATATTTCATATTTTTACTATTGGAAATGGTATATGATGCAATTCTCACAAAATCCCTGTTGAATACACATTTGAAAAGAGGACCTGGTGAAAAACTGGAGAAGAATGAAATTCAGACATTGAATAAATTGAATATTGGAGTCCTTCTGTTAATACTGGTATCCGCTCTTTTTATTATTACCCCGATTTTTGTTATTTTGCTGGACCTGGGAAATGAAAAAATCAATGTGTTTGCCCATCTTGGAGGTTTCATTCTTGGTCTGTTGGTATCCATCCTGGTCGCGTTGATATACAGTACTAATCAAAAACCAGTGAGGGCGATTTCCACAGTGTTTCTTGTAATTATTCTATTAATCCCTGCGATTTCGTGGATATTTTTGTAAAATCATTTTCCTGGTATCCGGTATTCTTCACGACAGTTTTTGTCGGATTATATAATTTTCCAAAAACAATCGTTGTTACAACAAACCCGCGGGTCATACCCTGGATACGCTTATCGCCTTTGGCGTGAATGAATCATAGTTATATTAACGGGTTGGTGAAAATCTGGGAGGTGAAAGTATAAAAGATAAACAAGATGATGCCATCTCCTGGAAGAAACGAGGAAATAGTTTAGCGAGACAAGGAATTTTTGGGTCGGCGATTTCGGCTTATAATACAGGTCTCGAATCTGATCCCACCAATACGGATATTTTACACAATAAGGCATCCGTGTTGAACAGGCTGGGGAGATTAGACGATGCTCATGCCTGCCAAGAACGGATATATGCGCTTCAGAATCCGCTACCCGTTGAAACCAAATCACCTGAAGAAGAACAACAACAAATCATCCACGATTCTCCTGTTTCAATACCATGGAATAGGATAGTTATACAAAATCTGAAAAAATTCGATCCCCTGGCCCTCTGCCTATCCATTTTTGGCCTGCCGCTGGTGCTTACGGTTATTTATCTCTTGCCAGACTCGTTGAAAGAAAATATGTTTTTCCTGGAAGTGAATGACCCCCACCTTATGCAGATTTTCCTTGCAAATTTTGTGCATACCAGCCTCCCACACCTGGAGAGTAGTGTAATGGTATTTATCGTGTGTTTGTTGGTTATTCAGATGTTCGAGTCGAGGAAGCGGGTCTTCTTACTTTCTTTCCTAATCTTCATATCTATACTACCTATTTTTATCGAATACTGCAGTTCGGCGAACATTCTTGCAAATTTCCCAGAGATTGTCTATAGTTACGGCGCCTCTGGAATTGTAGCGGCTTTTATTGGATACGCGATGTTGTCATTAATATTGTTCGTCTACGAAAAGAATAATAAAACGTATAGGGACTATTTTTATATTTTGTGGCTAATTATTGCATCGTTTGTTATCATGGTTATGATTAGTCAGTACACTAAGGTTGAGGGAGGTATGATAGATGGTTTATCTCATTTTTATGGTTTTATTGCAGGTATGGTAATCCCCTTTATTATTCGTTTAATTGAACCGGCAATACCCACTATCAAAATGCCATTAATCACTCCATTACCAAAGACCAAATCGGTAACAATCGAACCGATAATAGGACTAGTAACACCAACGGGTTCGCAGTTTACACGGGATTATCTAAACAAAATAATTGTTGAGACGGATATTGCAGATAAACAAACCGATACCTAACGAATTGCGATAGAAAGGATTCCCCAAAATTTCATCCAATCACTCAAATATCTATAAATCCTCTTCTTTCCTAAATAGCCTATTACAATGGCTAAATATTCATGGCACGGCGAATCTGTCCTTCATCCAGCCACCTCGATGAGTAATTCGCTACGAACAACCGTCCCAGCATATCTCGTGAACCAGTTCAATCTCAAGAAGGGAGATAAATTAAGCTGGGGTATTGAAAACGGGTCAGTTGTTATCCAGGTGGCCAAACAGGAAAAATAAAATCAAACGATCGTAATCACTGGCCATCTAGACCCTCCTTAACATTCCCGCCCCAGACTAGGTAAGATGCGTTGATGGTTGTTGCCGGACATTCTGCAATTTTGATATATCACTTTTTAGATTCAAAATGTGGACTTTTTTATGTAAACGCAAACCAGCACCCGTATCAACCCTAACACCATTCCATCAATATGGACTGGCAAAAAACTCTCTACCCTGGCCTCTGGTGCATACTGTTTATTATCACCGGCCTTCTCATCTGGATAATCAAAATAATATCCGGCTCCAGCGACCAGGTCCTGATCATCGGATATTATGCCTGCGCCATTGCTGCGTTGATTGCGCTTTGTCTCCTGATAATTAACGTTGCAAAGGTAATTACCGAAGAGCAACCGGGAAAAGAGGTATCTTAGAACTTTATATACTTCTATGGTACACAGGGAATATAGCGTAGGAATTTCGACCCTCGCTAAATTTAGTCAGAATGGCATTTCGAAATTTATCGGCGTGGGGTCTGTAAACCTCAGCCTATAACCATTTCGATAGAAAACGGGATTAAGCGCTTTGTTGGATGGATCTGACCACCGACCGTTTCATCAGGTGGTCGGGTCCTAACTATTGCACACGGTTCTATTTTTATGACGTTTTTTTCAATCAGAGCCCGTGCATTTTAGATTTGACACAGGCTATCTCATGTCCCGAACTTCTTCTTCACTGCCGCTTCAACCAGTTCAATCCACAATTCATCCATTTCAATAGGTCCCCAATTAAACCCACCTTGACGGAGCAGGTTCCGCACCCCCATTCCAAATCCATGATGATGCTCGATCCACCAATTCTTTCCGTTTTGCCTTATTATTTTTTCAACATCGATCAAGGTTGTGACAGGGATATTATCTATGAGATATTGGACCGCTTTTTCTTTTTCATCAGGCGGAACGGGGAATAGCATAATGACCATGGATGGTTCATCCGATAATAATACTCTGTTTTATCAGTCCTTCAGGCATTCAAATAATGTTGGCCGGAATACCTGGTGTGGAATAATCCGCCAGAATGGAGCAGAACAAAAGCCGCACCAAATTTCCCAATCCATACTTCGCTTTTAAAAGGCGTTTCCAGCGCTTTTTCCCTCAAATGATTACCTTAACGTATCTCGAGAGCTAGGTCATAGTGATGGAAACCTATCACGATGCAATGGATATCATGGAAGAATCTTGGGACTCAATCTGCCAAGAGTGTAGAAATGTCTTGAGTTCAGAGTTACATTATCAGGCGATTATGTATGGCTGTTTCCGCAATACAGGAAAAGTTCCAATTAAACAAATTGGAATGAATGTCAAAATTCGTATTTTTAATCCGATTACATCCCTATTTCGGGAATTGGACAATCAAAAACATAAGGATTATCAAGGGGGTTATGAGCCTATTCCGGATATCGTTTTATTTTCCCCCGCCATTGAAGGAGATTTCCGACGAAGAAACCGGGAAAATACACTTAAACATATGATCATGGCGATCGAGGTAAAGGCATCAGAAAGAGAGAATGGACGACTGATGCCGGGAGAGATCATCAGAGATTTAAAGAAATTGAAAGCATTTCAGAACGAAGCATCGCGAAGACGATCGTATTTCGTTCCCACTATGATTATTGTGGATACTGCAAAAGAAGATGATGAACGCATGCGCCCAAATTCTTTGGAAGAAGTGGCAATTTCTGCGAAAAAACAAAACATTGGTTTATTCTATTTGAATCAGGATGATCATAAGGAATGGATTTGGGATACGACCAAGTTGAAGCAATAACCACGAATTCATTCTAGATATGGAATAACAGAAAACACTATACCCGGGCCCAAGTAGATACTCAACAACCATGATCCCAACCGTTAATGTTCATCGACCAATCACAATAATCAGTTGCCCTGTTTGTAACGGAATTGTAACCCCAAATACAATTCCTCAAGAAATGTTTGATATCCAGGCATCTATTGAAATTGAAGTAAAGTGCCCGCACTGCAAACGCCAGATCCTGATTGTTTGTAAACCCACGGCCTAATCCATCCGTGCCGTTACTGAAAAGAATATGAAATATTATTCGTGAATCTTCTTTTTCACCCTTGCGATGGGTTTCAATTCTTCCGTAAAAAAGGTCTTACACATGGGACAAACCCACTCATCGTGAACATCCCCATCTGATAACAGCTCGGCCAGGGGGATCTTACACCTCGGGCAGTCCGGGGCCTTACTCTCTGTCACTTAGGCCCTCGTCCCGCTCGTATGTGGGAATAATCAGACCATTTGGCATGGTGGTATATTCCCACATTCCCAGGCCCCGTTCCCATTGGGATTGGTCTTTGCATTCGTCTTCAAATTTTGTCATTTCTGTCACCTTCCCGGCATTCGTAATGTTTCGCAACAATCCCTTTGGATCTCAATCGTATTTGAGGAATGTCATACTTCCCCCACTGCCGATTGTGACATTTTCAAAACATTCGTCCTAACAACCTGGCGCGAAATTCCTAATGCCTTCCCTGCTTCCGCATAACCAGCATCGGGGTGCTGGGTATAGTATTTTTGAATCCTGTTCTGGATGTCTTGTTTTGTCTCCTTGACATCTGGTGTTTCTGGTTTGCAAACATTGACATTGTTCCTGACATTTTCCCTGGCGACATTGACATCCCCCACGACAACGTTGACATCAGGTTTGACATTCTTGTTCGTCTCTGACATTTTCGAACCGTTGTCATGCTGCCGGAAATGCGACCGAAGTACGCCCATTTCAATTTCGAATGCCAGGAAACACACGACCGGCGCGAGTGCATGAGTCGCCCAGCTTAACACGCTTGGGCCCGCCAGGGTAATGTTAAACCCGGTGGATACCAGGGTGACACCAATGACAACGGCCCAGGCGATCGTTGTCGTTTCCCCGTTCAATTCCCTGCGGATAACATCAAGGGAACCGATGCACATGAACGCGTCCAACAACAAGGGCCACAACCAGACCCACGGATAGGGAAGGCCACCGACGGTCGCAACGGCCACCAGGCTGACATAGGAAATGATGAACGCCGACATCCAGATCAAGACCAGTAATGCCGATGTCGCGTACAGGATCACCTTCGATGCCTTCATGTTCCTTTCATCAGTGGGGATCAATGTCGGTGCTGGCAGGTCCGTTAACCAGCTCCCTTCGTGTTGTGTTGTTGGTTTGATCATGGGTTACACCCAAATAACAGTATAATGACTATATTACTGTTATGGAGAATACTATAAATATTTAATTGCTATAAAACTGTTATGGAAAAACAAACGTTCACCATATCGGGATATTCGATACTTGAAAAAGAA
>Ga0194039_1000937_pt1 | contig 16280 bp, 9 predicted proteins | sample JunL228m_MetaG_FD_148679 | JGI IMG/M metagenome (GOLD analysis project Ga0194039, IMG submission 148679) | Anoxic zone freshwater microbial communities from boreal shield lake in IISD Experimental Lakes Area, Ontario, Canada - Jun2016-L227-8m | ecosystem: Environmental > Aquatic > Freshwater >... | reverse complement strand
ACACTCCGCAATATGAGACCGCGCGGGCGGTTCTGGATCCCCTTCCGGCAGCCTCCCCGGCGGTTCCCCGATTTTTCCCCGATGCCAGACCCGTGCCGGTTTTTTTCCGAAGCCGGACCCCACAGACCGCCGGAACCGCCCGCCCGTCCGTGAGGCTGACGGCCGCGGGCGCGCTGGCCAGCCGTGCGCCCGTCCTCCCGCAAGACGCCGGGCTGGAGCCGCCGCCGGGCTCGAATCCCGGCTTGGCGGTTTTTCTCGTGGCCGTGCGGGCGGATGGTTCCGTTGCCCATGTGTTCCCGCAGCAGAGCTCGGGAAGCGAGGATCTCGACAGGAAGGCCGCCGGCGTTCTGCGCGCGGCCCGCTTTGCCGGGGGGACGGACAGCCAGGCGTGGGGGGCCGTCGCTTTTCAATGGGGGCTCTCGCCATGATTCCCATTCACCTCGAGTGGCTGGTTTTCATCTGCCTGCTGGTCTTCCTCGCGGGGGTCTTTTTATTCTGGGCCGGATACGAGGCGGCCCGCCGGAGGGAGGCCAGGCACGCGGTGAGGAACCGGCTCCGCTGCCAAGTGTGCTGCATGGAATTTGAAGACTGCTCGCCGAATCCTCTCGCCACCTGCCCGCGCTGCGGGCGCTTGAACGAGCGCGTCCGGGCGGCTTCCTATTAAATTTTTGGCGCCCCACGGAATAATTTCATTGCCAAGCCTGCGGCCATCCCGCCTATTTGACGGTTCCGCAATCGAAAACACGCGAAAATCCATCACATGAGCGAGCGAAGAGTAGTCCTGACCGGCATCGGAGTCGTCACCCCCATCGGCAACGACATCCCGACATTTTGGCAGTCCCTGACCGAGGGCCGGAGCGGCATCAGCCGGTTCACCGGATTCGACTCGACCGGCTTCGACTGCAAAATCGCGGGCGAGGTGCAGAACTTCGCTCCCGTCAATTATTTTAAAAATCCAAAATCCGCGAAGCGCACCGACCGCTTCACCCAGTTTGCGATGGGGGCGACGAAGATGGCGCTCGAGGATTCCGGCATCGACCTCGACAAGGTCGACCTCAACCGGTTCGGGGTCATGATCGGCAGCGGGATCGGCGGGCTTCGCACGATGGAAGACGAGTGCAAGCGGCTGCTCGAGCGCGGCCCTTCGCGCGTGTCGCCGTTCACGATTGCCATGATGATTTCCAACATGGCCAGCGGGATCATCTCGATGGAATACGGCCTCCGCGGGCCGAACATGTGCATCGTGACCGCCTGCGCCACGGCCAACAACTCGCTGGGCGAGGCCTGGCGGATTATCAAATTCGGCGACGCCGACGCATTTGTCGCCGGGGGTTGCGAGGCGACGATCACCCCGCTGGGCATCGCGGGATTTACCTCGATGAAGGCGCTGAGCCTGCGCAACGACGAGCCCGAAAAAGCCTGCCGCCCGTTCGACCGCGATCGCGACGGATTCATCATGAGCGAGGGCGCGGGCATCATGATCCTTGAGGAATACGAGCACGCCAAACGACGCGGCGCCGAGATCTATTGCGAGATCACCGGCTACGGCTGCACGGCGGATGCCTACCACATGACCGCCCCGATGCCGGAAGGCGACGGCGCGTCGCGCGCGATGACGATCGCCATGGGCCACGGGCGCGTGAATCCGGAGGACATCGATTACATCAACGCCCACGCGACATCCACCGGCCTCGGCGACATCTGCGAAACCAAGGCGATCAAGTCGGCGCTCGGCGCCCACGCGAAAAAGACGATGGTCAGCGCGACGAAATCCATGACCGGCCACCTGCTCGGTGCTGCCGGCGGAGTCGAGCTCGCTGCCTGCGCACTCGCCATCAAGCACGGCGTCATCCCGCCGACCATCAACCTCGACAACCCCGACCCGGAGTGTGACCTCGACTGCGTGCCGAACGTCGCCCGCGAAGCGAAGCTCAAGACGGTTCTCAGCAATTCCTTCGGATTCGGCGGCCACAACGCCACGCTCCTCGTCCAGGCACTGGACTGAGAAAAAAAGGAGATTGCGTGAAAGCCCATCGGTTATCCCGGTCGGCAGGGGAAAACGAGTCTGGTGCGAGCGGGCGGGCGGTTTGCGCGGTGCTGATGCCGCACGCGCCGATCCTTGTTCCCGAAGTCGGCGGCGGCGAAAGAGGGCGTGCGGCGTCCGCCACCCGACGGGCGATGCGCCAGGCGGCGAGGGGCGTGTTGAGCCATCGCCCGGACGCGCTGATTTTGATTTCGCCCCACTCGCCGCGCCGGCCGCGCGCGTTCGGTTTTTGGGAGGATGATCCTCTGGAGGGTTCGTTTGCGCCGTTCGATGCGCCGGAAGCCGGAGTGAGCCTGCCTCTGGGCCGGTCGCTGTCCGGGGCCATCGAGGCGGAGGCGCGGGCTCGCGGTTTGGAAACGTGGGAGATTTCCGGGCAGCCGCTGGATCACGGAGCGCTGGTGCCGCTGTGGTTTCTCGCCGAGGCCGGCTGGAGCGGGCCCACGGTCATTCTCGGCCTCAATGATCCCGGGGAGCCGGGATTGACAGAATTGGGAGAAGCGATTGCGGCCGCCGTGCGTGCGTCGCATGGTCGCGCCGCCATCGTCGCGAGCGGCGACATGAGCCATCGACTGACGAAGGATGCGCCGTGCGGTTTTCATGCGCAGGCCCATGAATTCGATGAGGCCTTCCTGCGATGTGTCCGTTGCGGCGACTACCGGAAGTTGAAGAGCCTCTCTCCCGGGCTGCGCGGGCTGGCGGCGGAAGATGCGGTCGATTCCACATGGATTGCCGCTTCTGCTGCGGACTGGAAAAGCGACGGACATCAAGTGCTTGGCTACGAAGGACCGTTCGGCGTGGGTTATGGAGTGGCCATTCTGTTCGAGGAAAGCCCCAAGCTTTTATCGGAAGACCAAACGGCAACGGACGGGAAAAGCGAGGGAGCCTCGCTTCCCGGTTTGGCGCGACGCTCGGTGGAGGTCGCTTTGCTGGGACTCTCCGAGCCGACGCCCGAACCCGCTGGAGGCTACCTCGGCGCGCGGTGCGGGGTGTTTGTGACCATCCGCCAGAGGGACGGCTCGTTGCGGGGATGCATCGGGACGATCGAAGCGGCGGCCCCGAACCTTGTCGCCGAAACCTGGCGCAACGCCCGGCTCGCGGCGAAGGATCATCGCTTTTCTCCGGTCGTGTCCGATGAACTGGACGGGCTGCGCTTTGAGGTCAGCGTGCTTCACCCGCGGGAAGAAATCTCCTCGGAGGCGGAATTGGATCCCGTGCGCTACGGGGTGATCGTGTCGGCCGTCGGCGGTCGGCGCGGCCTGCTTCTTCCGGGGATCCCGGGGATCCGGACGGCGGAGGAACAGGTGCGCATCGCGCGCGAAAAAGGAGGGATCGGCCCGCACGAACCCGTCACGCTTCATCGCTTTCAAGTGGATCATTTCGAGGAGGGCGCATGACGGCGCGGGCCCCGGCGAGGCAGATGATCGAGCCCGGCGTGGTGGCCGGCGAATGGTGGCACCTCCTGGAGGACGGGCGGATCCAGTGCGACCTTTGCCCCCGGCAATGCAAGCTGCGGGCCGGTCAGCGGGGATTTTGTTTTGTCCGGCAGAACCTCGGCGGGGGGATCGTGCTGGCCACATACGGCCGCAGCAGCGGGTTCTGCGTGGATCCGATCGAGAAAAAGCCGCTGAACCATTTTTATCCCGGCACGAGCGTCCTCTCGTTCGGCACCGCCGGTTGCAACCTCGGCTGCCGGTTCTGCCAGAACTGGAACATCAGCAAGGCGCGCGAGTTCGACCGCCTCGCGGATCAGGCCTCGCCGGAAACCATCGCGGGCGCCGCGAAGAAGCTCGGCTGCCGGTCGGTCGCGTTCACCTACAACGACCCGGTGGTTTTTGCGGAGTATGCCATGGACACGGCCGACGCCTGCCGCGCCGCCGGGATCGCGTCGGTCGCCGTCACCGCCGGCTACATGACCGCCGGTTCGCGCCCGGAATTTTACCGGCACATGGACGCCGCGAACGTAGATCTGAAGGGGTTCTCCGAGGAATTCTACCGCCGCAATTGCTGCGCCGAGCTGGCCCCAGTGCTCGACACGTTGAAATACCTGCGGCACGAGACCGATGTCTGGCTCGAGGTCACCACGCTGCTGATCCCCGGCGAGAATGACAGCGAGCCGGAACTCGAGCGCGCCGCCGCCTGGTTCGCCGACAACCTCGGCCCGGATGTGCCCTGGCATTTCACCGCGTTCCACCCGGATTACCAGATGCTCGATAAGCCCGGCACACCGTTCGCGACGATCGCCCGGGCGCGGACGATCGCCCTGGCGCATGGCCTGCATTACGTTTACACCGGCAACGTCCACGACCCCAAGGGCGGCAGCACCTGGTGCCCGGGTTGCGGCGCGCGCTTGATCGAACGGAACGGATACGAACTCGGGGAGTGGCAATTGAATAAAAACTGCTGCGCCCGCTGCGGCTTCGAAATTGCCGGGCGCTTCACAGATAACCCGGGCACGTGGGGAGACCGCCGGCTCCCGGTCCGCCTGAGCTGATTTCCTCGCAGCGCTTTATGCAGAGGGATGTTGCTCAAGCGGGGGCAAGTTTCGCGGCAAGCTCGCTCTTTTTGAACGGCTTCGTGAGAAAGTCATCCATGCCGGCGGCGAGGCATCGCTCGATGTCTTCGCGCAGGACATTTCCGGTCATTGCAATCATCAGGACGCGTCCAACGCCCGCCTCGATCTCGCGGATTTTCGCCGCGGCCACAAGCCCGTTCATGACCGGCATCGCCATATCCATGAGGATCGCAGAAAATTTTCCGGGCTCAAATGTTTGGACCGCCTCCTGCCCGTTGAAAGCAAAGACGGCGCGGTATCCCAGCGCGTCCAGCATTTCCCCGGCGAGCTCGCTGGAAATGAGCTCGTCCTCGACAACGAGCACCGTGCCGGCATCGGGCCGGGGTGCCGGGCTTCCCTCAGCACAGGATTTCTCCACGGGTTCCGGCGGCTCGAAAGAACCGCTCCCCACAGGGAACCGAAACGTGAATGTGCTGCCTTGACCCGGAAGGGAGGCGACGGTGATCTTGCCTCCCATGGCTTCGGCGAGACGCCGGGAGATCGCGAGCCCAAGGCCCGTGCCGCCGAACCTCCGGTTGATCGTCGAATCCGCCTGGCTGAATGGCTTGAACAGAACTTTGAGCGTTTCCGGAGACATCCCGATCCCGGTGTCTTCGACGGAGAAATCCAGGAACGGCCGGTCTCCTCCGGACGCGGGGGCGACGCGAAGCGTGACGGATCCGCCCTCCGTGAATTTGACGGCATTGCCGAGGAGGTTGAGAAGGATCTGCAGGATCCGGCGCTCGTCGCCAACGATCCGCTCTGGCACGCCGGGTTTTTTTTCGCAACGGATCTCGAGCCCTTTCTCCGAGGCGGCATTCTGCGGGATGCCGACCGCCGACCTCAGGAGATCGGCGATCAGGAACGAAGACTCCTCGATCAATAGGGTCCCGTTTTCCATGCTGGAAAAATCGAGGATATCATTGACGACGGAGAGGAGGTGTTTTCCGCTGGAAGTGATCGCCTGGGAATAGGCCTTCTGCTTGTCATCGAGCCGGGAATCCGCCAGAAGCTCCGCGAATCCCAGCACCCCGTTGAGCGGGGTGCGCAGCTCGTGGCTCATCACCGCGAGGAATTCGCTCTTGGCTTTGACCGCGGCCTGCGCGTCAAGGAGGGCCTCTTGCAGCCTGCCCTCAATGGCTTTTCGGTAGGTGATATCTTCCTTGATCGCGATAAAATGCACGATCTCTCCCAGGTCGTTCTGAACCGGGGAGATCGTAGCTGACTCCCAGTAGAGCGAGCTATCCTTGCGCCTGTTATGGAACTGGCCCCGCCAGATTTTACCGGCCAGAACGGTCGCCCACAGATTGCGGTAAAACTCCGCGCTCTGCTCCCCGGATTTGAGGATCCGCGGGGTTTTGCCGGCCGCCTCCGCCAAGGTGTAGCCCGTGGTTTTTTCAAAAGCGGGGTTCGCGTATTCGATTTTCCCCGTGGGGTCGGTGATGAATATGGGGGTGCCGCTTTGCTCGACGGCAAACCGGAAATTCCGCAGCTCCTCCTCCGCCCGCTTGCGCTCCTGGAGCAAATTCCATTCGCGCAGGGCGCGCTGCGCGGAGCGCGGCATGTTGGCGAACGCCTCGGGCGACTTGACCACATAGTCGATCGCCCCAGCCTTCATCGCCGCCACCGCCACCTCTTCGTTTCCCATGCTCGTCATCACCAGCACCGGGAAAGGATGTTTTTCCGACAGCAGGATCAGCGACTCGTGGGTGTTGCCGTCCGGCAGGTTGAGGTCCATGAGAACAATGTCCGGCGCGCGGGCGGCCACCAGTTCGCAGTAGGCCCGCAGGGAGGAAGCCACCCGGATTTCCACCCCCGGGTTGGCGGACGCGAAAGCGCGGCGGATGGCTTCGACGTGCGCCGGCTCGTCTTCAAGGATGAGGAGGGAAAAACGCGGGGCGCTCATGAAGATGATTTTTTTTGCATGGAAACCTTCCTGCATGCCTCCATCTGTCCGGAATCCAAAAGGTTCAATTTGCGTTTCGCGGGTAATATGGATTGCTCACCTCGTGAATCGCAAGCGCAGAAAGCGGCGGGCGGGGTTGCCTGTCGTGAGCGGATCACAAACCCGCATCGTCTGCACGTCGCCATCGGCCACCAGCTCAACAGGCAAAGGATTCCAAAGGATCAGATCATCCGAAGACTCGGCCGCGCAGGTGACGTCGGGCAAATCCTTGGGGCGGGTGAATGTGAGAGTCAGACCGGAGGCATCGAAGACAGCCGTGGGCATGCAGTTCTGAATATGGGGATCGGTGCCCAAAGCATATTCGGCAAGGTTGCACAACCCGTCGCCATCGCGGTCGGCATTCTCTAAAGCCAGCCCGGTGTCGATCTCGCTTGGGGTGAAATTCCTGGCCTGCCAGGTGGCGAGGGTTTCTCCGGTGATCCTCAGCGTGGCCGAAGTCCCGCCCTCGTAATTGGAGTCGTTGATCGTGGCGACGACGGTGTGGTTCCCGACGCTGGAGGGAGCGGTGGCACCGCCGTCATAAGTGACAATCAGGGACAGGCCAAGGGGGCTGGTGGTGGCGCCGACGGGCTTCGGATCACCATCGTAGCTCCGGATCAGACCCGTGAGTGAAACGGTTGCGGCCCCCTTGGATACGGTAAGTGCGGCGGTGCCGTTCAGCGCACCGCTGGTCGCGTCAATGGAAAAAGGTCCGCCCGCAGCGGTCGCGGTGAAAAGACCGCTGGCATCAATGGTTCCTCCGCCGGATGTGATCCAACTGACCGACGGCTGCGTGAGGAGGGGATCGCCAAATTGGTCGTTCACCTCTGCCGTGAAGAGCTGCGTGGCACCGGCCGGAAGAGTCGCGACAGTCGGCGAAACCGCGAGGCTCGTGGGGTTTTGATTCACTGTCACGCTCACCGTGCCGGTGGCGGTCAGGCCCTCCGCATCCCTCACGGTCACGGTGAAGTCGTAGGTGCCCGCCACGGCAAATGTGGCGGTTGTTGATTTGGCTGCGTTTGTCCCGTTGGCATCGAAGCTCACGGGCCGCTGCATGGAACCACCCGAGGCGGACCATGTGTAGGTCAGGGCCGGCTCGCCGGCATCGTCACTCGCCGCGACAGAAAGCGCGGTTGTGAAACCCGTGACCGTGCCGGGGGTCGCGGACGGGTCCATGACGATGGATGGCGCAAGATTGGCCGCAGGGACAACCCCGGTGATCCCGATGTCATCCACATACCAGCCGGCGCTGGCGGTGCCCGTGTTGGTGGCCAGCCGCCAGCGGATTCGCAGGCTCTTGCCGGCATATTTCGCGCCATCGGTCAGATCCACCGCCACTTGGGTGAACGTGCTGAGCGTGCCGGTCCAGGCTTTGCGGCCGTTGATCGTGCTGCTGCTGGTTGAGATGGTGGAGCTGTAGCCCCCTGTGGCAAATGCCGCGCCGGAACCGGCGGCGGGCACGACGTCGAACCATGAGACTCCGTTGTCGAGCGAGAATTCCAGCACCCCTCCGTCCTTACCGTTTTGAAAGGCGTACCGGTGCCAGAACGACAGCCGCAGGCCGCTTGATCCCGCCGGGATCGCGATGGCCGGCGAAACCAGCACATTGTCATTCTTTGTGCTCGGGCCCGAGGCAAAGAACGAGGTGGCGGATGAGTGGGAAAGCGAAGTGGTGAGCGCCCATTTGTCCGAACCCGTCAAGGCGCTGTGTGTCCATCCAGCGGCTCCGGTTTCCAGATTCTCCGACAAAAGCGGACCAGGAACCGCGAAGCTGTTCGGCAGCGTGACGGCCCGACCATCGGGATTGGTCAGAACCACATTCCAAAGACCCTGCGCGAGCCCGTCAACATTCACGCGGAATTTCGCGGTGTCGCCAATGATCTCCTGCCCGGTCGCAACCACATCGGGTTGCCCCGCTTTGGTCAGCCTGACGTCCGCTCCCAGAAGAAAGCCCGACCCGGCCATCGAGATCGCCATCGTGCCGGACAACGTGCTGGTTCCCGGTGTCAAACCGGTGATCGCCGGCACCGTGGCCGCAGCGGATCCTCCGCTGATAATGACGGAGAAATTTTGCGCGCTGTTGGTGAGAGCGCCGGTGAACGTCACGGTCGCCGTGTAGAGGCCCGGGTTCGTTGGCGAGGCGACCGCCACCTGCTCCACGTTGTCCGTGTGGTTCGCCCCGGTGACGGCGGCGGTGGCGAGCTTGGCATCCGTCCAGTCTCCGACAAACGGCATCACCCACGGCTGATAAACCGTGCCGGTCGGCCCGTTGATTCTGAGGTCGAGATCGTTCACCAGCTTCGCCGTTCGCAGATCCCCAACAGTGGTTGCGACCCCTGCCGGATCCGTCCAGCAAAGCGTGGCGCGGATCGGGCTGACGCCATCCCATGTGAAGGTGTAGGATCGCGAAGCCACCGTGGTGGTCACCCGATCTTCGATCACGTTGCGAATGCCCGGACTGTTCTTGTAGGCTTGAAGAAGATCGGCGGCGGCCTTCACATTCACCAGGCCCCAGCCGTATTGATAATCTGGGCCCGGCGCGCCCAGATCATCCGCCGCATGGATCAGCAGGGCTTTCAATGTGCTCGCCCGCATCGCATGACCGGGCAGAAGATGGCTCCACCACTGGACGAGCAGGGCCGCGGAGCCGGTGGCGCTTGGCGAAGCCATGCTCGTGCCGCTGTAGATGCCGTAGGCGGTATCGCTCGTCGCCAGCGAGGAATAGACCGCTTCGCCATTGGCCACGACATCCGGCTTGATTCGCCCGTCATCCGTCGGCCCCCACGAGGAATACGACGACATGGCGGCGTTTGAGGGCTGGCGCACCGACCCGCTGACCGCATCGCCCACGGAGCCGACCGTCAGGATGTTCTTCGCCAGGGCATCGGCGGAAATGGTATCGTACCCGCCGGAGCGGTAAACACCGTCTCCCGCCGGGTGGCTGGCGGGATTGTAGGTCACCGCGGAGGTTGTGCTCGTCGTGAGCGAGACCGGTTCTCCTGCGGCCGGATTGTCAAGCCGCTCATTCCCTGCACTCCGCACGATGAGGTAATACGGGAGGTTGAAGGCCAGGATGTCCGTCGCATTCGTATTGGTATCGTATTTGCCGAAGTCGGTCTCGACTCCCGCAGCCGTGGTGCCCGTGCCATACCAGGTCCATCGCGGCGAGCTCAGCCCTGTGTAGTTCCAGCCCGAGATCAGGCCGTAGCTGTGGTTGCTAAGAGAGATTTTCCCGGACTCGCCGGGATAGGACGCCCCCCGCGCCGTCATCTCGGTTTTGTCACTGGTCCACTCATAAGAATCAATATGGATCGCAGGGGCCATGCCCTTCGCGGCCGCGACGATACCCGCCGCGGCGATCGTTCCCCCAACATGGGTCGAGTGATCCGCCGCCGCCGCACCATCCATAACCGTGATCCGCCCGCCAAATTCCTGATGCGTGGAACGGGCGGAACCGGCATCCCATTCACCGACGGTCAACCCGGTGCCGTCCATCAAATAAGGCACCGCCTGCAACAGGTTCGCCCCCGTCGAGATCGCGGCATTGACGTTGTGCGTCGTGAGGTAAACGGGTTTCGTCCCGTTGAAGTCCACCACCTCGACCACCCGCCCGTTGGCACTCGTGGCGCGCAGGGGCATTCCCAACTGGGCGGCCCGGATCCTCGCGGCCGACTTTTTCGTGTCCAGGATGGTTCTTATCCGGTCCACCGCTTGAGCTCGTAGCCCCGGGTCGCTGAGATCCGTGTTCCCCAGCACATCAGATACCGTTGTCTGCCCAACCCCGCCCGTGACGGATGCCAGCGCTGCGAGAATGCAAAAAACGAAAACCCTTTGTCCCAACATGAAGTTTTTTTGGCGTTTTTTATTTCGATAGGCGCGCAAAGCAAACGGTGGTTTGCAGATGCTGTTTCGAGAAGTTGCTGCCGCGAGGTTGCAACTTCATCTGAGCATTCATAAAAATCAAGCGGCCGCCGCCACGGAATGCAAAAAATAATAGGGGTATGCACTTGACTCAACCCAACGCTACATTTTGTGGCGTTTTCCGCTCGGACATCGAGCTGCGCCGCGTGGGACGGCGGGCGGTTGACTCACGAGCATAGGCAGAGAAAATAATGTCCCCGCAAAGAATGTCCCGGGCGGACAGCATTTGTTGTGGCTGCGGGCGATCGAGGGCGGCCGGATTTTCTCAACAGAGAGGAGATTTCGCTCTGCCAACGCTGCGGTTTTATTGCTAACAGAAAACCCTGAGAACCGCCCCCAAACCAGCGCCCGTGTCGCGGACGAGATCCCCCCGCCCCCTCAACGCTCCGCCGAACCTAAAAACCTTCACAATAAATGTCCCACCTGGGACATTTATTGTGAAGAGGCCCGGGAGAGGTTGGGCTCTTATTTTTCTTGGTGTTGGGCCAGTAGACGCATCGCCCGGGGCAAGACGGCCCGGCGTTTCTTCCAGGCTTTCGTGCCCAGATAGTCTGTCGGCAGCAGGGCGCTGGGAAGCAGGGGGTCGCGGCGCACCGCGTCCAGCCAGGCCTGATTTTCGAGCTTGCTCCAGTCCAGTAGAGCGCGGTCCAGCAGAGCGCGGGACGAATATCGGGCGGGCACCGGGAGGCGGTCAAGGATTTCGATATGCTGTTGGTAGCGCTCGTTGATGCGCGGAAAACTCCATGCCGCTTGCACCATCCGGGCGTCCACTTGCATCCCTCGCGAACCGGATTCCAGCATCATGAGGTGCGAGCAATCCTCCCCGCGCTCGGCAAAAAACCTCCCTGTACCGGCAGGCAAATGGGGCGAGATCCAGACGCTGCCTTGCAGGCACCCGCACCCGCAATCGGCAAGAGCGCGATGGATTTGCTTCCTGAGAGCCTGATCCGTGACCGGAATGTCGAAAAGAAAAAGCCGCCACTTGCCATCCCAGGGCACCGACCAAGCCTGCTCGGGATCCCGACCGCCCAAGGCCGCGACGCGTCCCGCTTCCGTGAGACGAACAAAGCGGCTTCTGTCCAGGGCGGAACGGTTCGCTTCCAAAAATCCCTGCGCCTCCAATCTGTGGATTTGCGGCAGAAAGCCGTTCTTGTAGGCCCATCCCTCGAAGCTCTGGTTGAGGTTCCGGAATGTCGGACGGAAAAGAGCCTCCGTCGTCCACAGCAGATGATACAACAGCAACTCCGTCTTCGCTTTCATGAATAACAAAGCATCACCACCCGCCACGGAATGCAACAAATAATGTCCCAGGTGGGACATTATTTGTTATGGTTTTTGTCGAGCAAGGGCGGTGGGTTCTTGGGCGCGCGGAAGTTTTCCGGGGTGTTGTCGGCCGCGGGGGGGGCCTCACTCCCTCCAACCGAGCAAGGGTTCTCTCGTCGCGGGCGCGCTTTTTTCAACCTCCTTGTCAATATGCGGGTAAACCACAGTGGGCCCCGCCTTTCGGAATCGCGGCAACCCGCCCGTTCGTGCCTTGAGATCTGTCGGGGCCTTGAGGTCTTGCTTCTGTCCAGCGAATATCCAGCATCCTCACTCGGATGCGATTTTTTCAGATGAAGAGGGAGATCAGTAATGGGCATTGGTTCCTGCCACTTTTTCTTGGGCTGATTGTCACCGAGGATGTTGTCCCTTTTTTTGTCATGCTGGAGGCGGGAGGCCTCGGCGTCGGCCAGATGCCTGCCAAGAACTCTCAAAAGCCTGTAAGCCGTCTGGAGGAAACGCACCGTTTTTTAAGTCGCTCAATGAGAAAGGGGAGGTTTCGCGAAGACGATGACAAATGAGACGGGCAGGCTTGCGGACGGGGTGGCCGGGATGGTGGAGCGGGTGACTTTTCACAACGAGGAGACTGGTTTTTCTGTGTTGCGGGTAAAGGTTCGCGGGAAGCGGGATCTGGTGACGGTGGTTGGGAATGTGGCGGGGATCAACGCCGGGGAATGGGTGACGGCGGAGGGCGTCTGGGTGCAGGATCGCGAGCACGGGTTGCAACTCAAAGCGGATTTTCTCAAGTCGAGCGCGCCGACGTCGCGCGAGGGGATCGAGAAATATCTTGGCAGCGGGCTGATCAAAGGGATCGGCCCGGTCTATGCGAGGAAGCTTGTCGAGAAGTTCGACGAAAATGTTTTTTCGATCATCGACGGATTTTCGGCGCGGCTGGAGGAGGTGCCGGGCATCGGCAGGGAGCGGCGGCTGAAGATCAAGGCGGCGTGGGCCGAGCAGAAGGTGGTTCGCGAGATCATGGTCTTTCTGCATTCCAACGGCGTGAGCACGAGCCGGGCGGTGCGCATTTATAAGACCTACGGCGAGGCGGCGATTGAAACCGTCCGGGCAAACCCCTACGCCCTCGCGAGGGACATTCGAGGGATCGGATTTCAGACGGCGGATGCGATCGCGCAGAAGCTTGGGATTCCGAGGGATTCGATGATCCGCGCGAAGGCCGGGCTTGCACACGTGCTGGCCGAGGCGATGAATTCCGGGCACTGCGGCCTTCCGAAGGAGCTGCTCATCGAAAAATCGGTGCCCCTGCTGGGGGTTGACGGGGCCGTGATCCACGAGGCCCTGGAGCGGCTGCTGCTCGACAAGGAACTCATCGCCGACGAGTCGCTCATCTATCTGCCGGCGCTGCGTGCCGCCGAGCGGGAGATTGCGGCGAGGCTTCGTGGGCTCGCTGCGCGCGCGGCCTCGTATCCGGACATTTCCCTCGAAAAATCCGTGTCCTGGGTCCAGGAAAAAACGGGCAAGGAACTTGCCGCGAGCCAGGTGGAGGCGCTCCGGCGCGCGATCACTTCCCGCGTCCTTGTGATCACCGGCGGCCCCGGCGTCGGCAAGACAACCCTCGTCAACGCGATCCTTCTCATCCTGCGCGCAAAAAAGATCGCCTGCCTGCTTTGTGCGCCGACCGGGCGGGCGGCGAAGCGTCTTGGGGAGACGACCGGCCTTGAGGCGAAGACGATCCACCGCCTGCTGGAGTTCCTGCCCGACGGCGGGTTTGCGCGCGGTCCGGATCGCCCGTTGGATTGCGATCTGCTGGTTGCCGACGAGGCCTCGATGATTGACGTGCCGCTTTTCAGCAAGCTGCTGCGGGCGCTTCCGGAGAAAGCGCATCTCCTCCTGGTCGGGGATGTGGACCAGCTCCCCAGCGTCGGGCCGGGCGCGGCGCTCGGCGATATCATCCGTAGCGGCGCCGTGCCGGTCGTGCGACTCACGGAAATTTTCCGGCAGGCGGCCGGCAGCCGGATCATCACGAGCGCCCACAAAATCAACGCGGGATCCCTGCCGGATCTCGTCGGGGATCCCGGAAGCGATTTCTTTTTTATCGAGCGCGAGGAGGCGGAGGCGATCCAGACGACGATTTTGGATCTGGTGAAAAGCCGGATCCCGAAGAAGCTCGGCTGCGATGCCATCCGGGACATCCAGGTGCTTTGCCCGATGAACCGCGGATCGCTCGGCGCGCGGCAGATGAACGCGCTATTGCAGGAGGAACTCAACCCGGGGCGCGACGGCGAGTCGGCCGCAGACTCGTTCGGGACGCGGTTCCGGCTCCGGGACAAAGTCATTCAGACGCGGAACAACTACGACAAAAGCGTCTTCAATGGAGACATCGGACGGATCGTCGGAATCGACGAGGCCGAGCGCGAGGTGGTGATCGCATTCGACGGGCGGGAGGTCGCTTATGATTTCAGCGAGCTCGACGAGATCTCGGCCGCCTATGCGATCACGATTCACAAAAGCCAGGGGTCCGAGTTCCCGGCCGTGGTTCTCCCGCTGGCGATGCAGCACTACCTTCTCCTCCAGAGAAACCTCCTCTACACCGGGCTCACCCGCGGGAAGCAGTTCGTCGTGATCGTCGGCCAGAAAAAAGCCCTCTCCACCGCGATCCGCAACGGGCGTGCCGCGGAAAGATATTCCGCGTTGCTCCGGCGGCTGGGCGACGGTCGGCCGAAATAGTCAGAAAATTTCTTTCCTCGTGCGATGAGGAAGGCTCGCACGAACTACGGTCGGTCGAGGCCGAGGTCGGTGCGGAGGAGCCCGTGGCGGGGCTCGAAGAAGTAGCGCACGTAGAGGCTGACCGAGCCTTCGTTGTAGTCGGCGGTCACCGCGTAGCCGAGCTCGCCGCCGATCATCCATTGCGGGGAGAGCATGTAGGCGCCCTGGGCGGCGATCATTCCGATGGCCGTGCTCGACTCCTGGGCGGCGTAAGTGCGTCCGTCGGATTTGAGCGGGAAATACGGGCTGGCGGCCTGCCGGTTATTTTGGACACCGAGTCCGAGCGAGCCCGCGGCGATCCATTTGCGGCCCTCGGACGTGAGGAACTGGCCCTGGATGACGATCTGGGCGAGGGATTCCGGGCTGAAGTAGCCGCCGTTGCCGTAGGTGAAGTGGTTCTGGTTATTGTCGTAGGCCGCGCAGGATCCGGCGACACCCAGCGTGATGTATTCGAAGTTTCTGACAGTAAATTCGTAGGCGATCGCAGCGGTGGCGGAGACGTGGGTATTTTGTTTCACGTCGGTTCCTTCCAGAATCCCGTAGGTGCCGTTGAGGAAGATCGTCCATTTCGGCGCGATCGAGCGGAAGACAGAAACGCTGGCGCCGGACTCGGTGACGCCGCCCCAGTTTTTCCCTGTGTAGGGATCCTTCATGCCGATGTAGGAGAGGATGCTTTCCTTAACGGATTTCGAGTAGAGCTCGGCCTGCACATAGCCGTGTTCGTCGCGATAGATGCCGCCGATGTTTCCGATCGGCTTCGCGCTGAGCGGCCCGCCGGACGGGGTGATGCCGAAGGTGACATACCAGGAGATCCAGTCCTGGTATTCGAAGCGCACGGAAAAGTCGAAAAGGCTGCTGTAGGACGTCGTGGGGGAAACGGTATAGTTTTGATAGACGACGGGATATTTTCCGACGACCGCGCCGTTCGGGAGATCTCCCGAGTTGAGCGTGATGCGGGAGATTTGGGCGGAGAGCACGGTTTTATTTGTCGGGTAGATCCGGCCGGAGACGACGGGGATCGCGGCGGCGTTGAGCTTGCCCTCGCCCTCGGTGCCCGACTTGCTCCAGAACATGAAGCCCAGCGCGACGCTCGGGGTCGCGTAGTTTTCCAGAACCTTGTATTGTTTTTCTCCGCCGGCGCCGACCGCGGCGACATAGAGGTGCGCCCGGTAATATCTGGCGGCCGCCGACGTCGTGCCATACATGGTTTTGATCGGCCCTTTGACCGTTGTGCCGATGGCGTCCATCTTCTCGTAGTTTCCGGTTCGCGAGAGCGAGGCGTAGAGCCCCTGGGCGGTCGTGACGTTCGGGGACGCCCGGTAGAGCCTTTCGAAGAGCTCGGCGGCTTTTCCGTAGTCCTTGAGATAATAGTAATCCCACGCGAGCACGGTCTGCTCGTTGCGGCTCAGCGGGCGGGACTGCGAGGCCTGGGAAAGAAGATCGCGGCTGCGCGCGTATTTTTTTGCCTCGTAGGCATCGACCGCGCGGCGCGCGGTGATATCCCCCTTGAGCACCCGCATTTTCGGGTAGGTATCGCCGCGGAAATTCACGATCGCCTCGGCGCTGCTCAGGTCGCCCTCTTGGAATTTCGAGAGGGCGAGTCCGTAGGAAGCTTCTCCGAGGCCGGAGTTCCATTCGAGAGCCTGGTTGAACCAGATGCCAGCCGAGGAATATTCGTTGCGATAGTAATACGCCCAGCCGGCTTTCAACGCGAGGAAGGCGTCCTGTTTTTCGGTGGCCTGCGACACCCAACTGGCGATCTGAGCCTGCGGGAC
>Ga0194039_1000936_pt1 | contig 16283 bp, 17 predicted proteins | sample JunL228m_MetaG_FD_148679 | JGI IMG/M metagenome (GOLD analysis project Ga0194039, IMG submission 148679) | Anoxic zone freshwater microbial communities from boreal shield lake in IISD Experimental Lakes Area, Ontario, Canada - Jun2016-L227-8m | ecosystem: Environmental > Aquatic > Freshwater >... | reverse complement strand
TTCGAATTTGGCGACCTTTTCCGCGGACAGCTTGCCCTTGGCGCCCAGGATCTGAACAACTCTCTCTCGATGCCTGGTTCCCATGATGAATCCCATGTTACTGGCTAAGTCTTCTGGCATAATTTATTACCTCTTTTTGGCGTTAGCTTTATTAGCTGTTCACCTCAATGTTAAAAGTGGCGGGCAGTCCGGGTGGTTCGGCGTCACCTATAACCCGAAATCGTCGACAAGCGGGGGGCGAAGCTGACGGAAGACTCTGGGTGCTGTGTGCTCAGTCCAGTTGCGAACTATGATTCTCCGTCCTGCAGGGATGGCACCGGTCCATGGATTTTCCTGAAGGAAGGTCTGTGTACCATAATAGCGGGAACCGGTTCAGGCCCGGAAGGGAGCAGACCCACCGCGGGTAACTATCGCTTACAGGTATATGGGGAGGAGAACGCTTCGGGATTAACTGGCATGCAGGCTCGTTGGCAACCGTTGGCGTGCCTGCCATTTAACTCTGATCAAACCGCAATGCAGTTCGTTCTTCGTCCTGTAACCAGCCCATAAGGATCTGGGATTGTATCCTTATTATATTGATTTTGTTTTAGATGTCGTTCGCCGAGACTGCGGGTAAGCGTATTACCTTGCGAGGATTCGGTGCTTGAAATGCTTGGGACTAGTGTTCAGCTTCCAAAATAACATAGCAATATATTAATACCTGGTACTCAATCTAATATCATGCCATTTGTGAGTGAACGCCCTGCTTTGCAGTTAACTGAAGAATAGCTTGAGTCCATTAATAAAGCGAGCAAGTCAAGAACGCTACCTGAGAGAGCAGTCGAGCGTGCCAAGATACTTCTTGGATACTTTGAACGCAAATCAATTTCGCAAATTGCGCGAGACTTAGATACCAATAGGCCCAAAGTTGAGCGTACGATTGACAAGGCCTTTGCTTATGGAATTTATCCGGCGATGGAAGATCTCCCAAGAAGTGGCAGACCACGAACAATATCTTCTGGCGCAAGAACATGGATTCTATCTCTTGCTTGCTCAAAACCACTAGACCACGGATATCCATATGAATTATAGACACAAAGTTTATTAGCAGGACATATCAGGAATCATTGTTTGGATAATGGGTTCCCAGAATTATCAAAGTTATCTCGTGGCACAGTCTCGAAAATACTTGGCGCGAGCAACGTAAAGCCCCATAAAATTTCGTCTTACCTTGCCCCAATTGATCCAGAATTTGAGCCAAAGAGCGTGGTTGTACTACATACCTACAAGCAGGTGGAATTGCTTCAACAGATGTCCAAAGAAAATAAGCCGCTTGATATGGTTATAATTTCATACGATGAAAAGCCGGGAATTCAAGCTATTGAAAATAAATATCCCGACCTAATGCCTGCATTAGGCAAATATGCCACGCTTTCCCGCGATTATGAATCTATAAGGCATGGCACAATATCTCTGCTTGCAGGAATTGATCTCTTAACCGGGACCGTTCATTATAGGATATTCGATAGGCATCGAAGTAGGGAGTTCATTGAATTCTTAAAATGTGTCGATTCAGCCTATTTAAAAGATATAAAAATAATTATTATTCTTGATAATGTTAGCGTACATACATCTAAGGAAACTAAGAGCTACCTCAAAACAGTTCCGCAACGCTTTCATTTTGTCTTTACACCAAAACATGCCTCATGGCTAAATATAATCGAGAGCCTATTCAGCAAAATGACTCGAAGCATGCTGAGAGGGATTCGTGTCTCATCCAAAGAAGAATTGAAGGATCGCATGAGTCAATATATCGACGATATGAATGAAACTCCAACAATATTTAAATTGAATTACAAAATGGATAAGATGGCTGGAGGAATTGTTGTTGATAAGGGCTGCGGAGTATTGATATGTTAATTTGGAACTGTAACACGAGGAGGGTTTTATGACAGGAATAACTGAGAAATCTCAAAGAAGTAGACATTTTCCCATTATAAGATAGTTATAGGGGATTTGTAGACTTTTTATGGATTTCATCTGGGGGAAATTTATATACGTATATTGATAAATAAAAATATATTTCACATCTCCTTATATCTCAATTAGTTATATCGATTACTAAATTTAAAACTAGAAAAAATTAAATAGATGATACGCCTAATATGCTATTTGAACGGATTTGTGGGGTGAGGGAATGGCTTGCAAAAGTAGTATAATGGTGCTAAATAAAGCTCTGGTCATTAGAATACTTTCTCTTTCGCTTTGCCTTTTATTAGGGATCTCTTTCTGTCAAGCATCAGATACTGTAGGTGCTATTAAGAGTTACAAAGAACTTCAATCAAATTTCGTTAGCGATAAGAATAAATTTTCGGAGGTACATCCTGAACCTACCTTACTCCCTTCCTCGGATCGTATTAAGTCATCTCCGTTTGGTGAAATGACATCATCCCGTCCGGTTAATGAAGAAATTGACATGACTGGGGCTAATTCCAAAGAGAAAGTGCAGGATATCGAAGCGATAAATGCCGTTAAACAGAGGACTATCGTTTATGATGATGTTCAGAGAGGCGATGGAGTGGATAAGGGCAACTCCATGAATATTGAGATAACTGGAAATGGGCAAGAGAAGCAGAGCACGATGGATATGGATGATGATTTAGGGAATGCCATCGAAGATAAGGTAGATTCTGCCTTCATGTCCAGCAATCAGGAATCAAGAGACAATACGGGTATGATTCGTAGCCAAGTCAATAATTTGGATATAGATGTCAGTGGTATTTCTGTGAGAGCAATTAATACCGTGCCAGGTGGTACAGCTATCGCAACATCTAACATAAAGATTGAACCTGTGCAAATTATTATTGAATCATCTGAAGCAAGCGTAAAACTAAAGTGAAATGATCGAAGATAAATCTCCTCATAAGGTGGATTGAATGGCTCAAAAAGCCATCATCCAGTTTCATTAGGATTCAGCCTAGAACTTGTTATTGAATGCATTAAAGACTAGTGCACCATAACGAAAGTCTTAAATCTTATAAAATGTCTAGAATATAGATTATGGCAAGAAGAACAGTGTTCTGTGTGAAATTGAACGAGGAAGAACGAGAAGGGCTGAATAGGTACATCCGTTATGGAGAATCGTCCGCAAGAAGCTTGACTCGTGCAAGAATACTGCTCCTAGCCGACGAAGGTCAATCCGATGCTGAGATCGGAAATGCCTTGAAGGTGAGCAGAACGACGACCGTGAGGGTAAGAAAGAGATACTGCGAGGGTGGTCTGGGATCAGCATTGAATGAAAAACCGCGCAGTGGCGCACCTACAAAAATAGATGCGCGAGTTGAAGCTAAACTGACTGGCATTGCTTGCTCAAATCCGCCGGAAGGAAGATCGAGATGGACGATGAATTTATTGGCCGACAAGCTTGTTGAACTGGGGGAAGTTGACTCGATCTCAGGAATGAGCGTTTGCAGAGCATTAAAAAAAATGAGATAAAGCCATGGCTCAAACAGCGATGGTGCATAGGGAGCATGACAAGCGAATATATCTGGAACATGGAAAATGTATTGACTCTATATGAGCAGCCACATGATCCAAGGCATCCGATGGTCTGTTTCGACGAGAGGCCTTGCCAACTGATCGGCGATGTCTTAGTGCCTGTACCTATGAAACCTGGCAGTCTGAAGAAGGAGCATTATGAATATGTTCGCAATGGTACATGTTGCGTACTTGTTGCTATTGAGCCGCATGAAGGAAAAAGGTTGCTTCGCGTCATGGAACACAGAACAAGAGTGGATTATGCTCATTTTATGAAAGAGCTTGTCCAGCAATATCCTGATGCAGAATCCATACGACTGGTCCAAGACAATCTCAACACGCATACTTCGGCTTCATTCTATAACGCATTTGCGCCGGAAGAGGCATTTGATCTGGCTAAAATGTTCGAATATTATTATACCCCAAAGAAAGGGAGCTGGCTCAATATGGCTGAGATAGAACTCTCAGCCTTATCAAAGCAATGTCTTGATCGGCGGATTGGCGACATCGATACTCTAACCAAGGAGACGTCGGTGTGGGCGCAAGAACGTAACGTAAAAAAAGCTACCATAAAATGGAAATTCACAAAAAACGATGCAAGGTCAAAGCTGAACAGGCACTATATTAAGTTGCAAAATTAATGTTATGGTGCACTAGAGTTGACAGTCTCTTGTCCTGCATTCCTGAAGCACCCAATTTAATCGTCTTAATATCGGATGTTGTGTTTTCCATGCTATTGATTACAGGACTGACCACGGAGTTGTTCTGACTTGTATTGTTATTGTTGGTTTCATTGCGGGATGAATTGGTGCTGAATGGCTTATCTTGTGATGTAGTTTGAGGGTTGCCGCCAAGATTGTCCCTGACAAACTCATCAAAGCTGAACATGTCGATGTTGACTGCCGGGTCGCCCATGAAGCTGGACGAAGAACCTCCGCCGCCGGAGACTGCACAACTTCCTGCACAACCTCCTTTTGCCTGAGGAAGATGGATGAAGAAGGATGATATCACAACCAGAAACAAAATCGTATGCTTGATACTGATCCCCATAAGTTCCACGATTAACAGGCTGCGGTTAAAAGCCCTTCGATAGGTTTGTGGAGGCTTCGAGCATGGAGATCGGATATGCTGCGAGCAAATGGATACCGGAAGATATATGGGCTATATGGGTTGTTCTTACTATTAACCGTAATAAAAAGATAATTTTGACAATATATTAATAGGAGAAACGACCGATATGACCCATAATGTTCGGGCAATGCAGGATATAATGGTCAGTAACAGGATTCAGGTTAAGTGCTGGGTGGCAAAAAAGATGGTAGCCTAATTGCTAAAGGTAGGATACAGTTCATTTTTGTCTCTTTGGTTTTGGTTATATTCCTCCATCATTCACTAAGCGTAGATTCCAGATCCCAGCCACCATGTATCATCTACTTTCGTGACATAGCTTAACTTGAATCCTTGTGTCATGTTCTTTGCAGGGTCTGGCTTTATATAGTAAATGAACGCACCTCCATTTTGAGCCAAAGCGATCATATCTCGGATGTATTCAGCGCCGTTGGAATCTGTAATATTAATTCTGTTTTCCCCTAATAATTCTGACTGAATAGGAAGTGCCAAGCAATTACCCGCGAAGTCATAGGCGAAAATGTAGCGGTTTCCTTCGACATAACTCCCATTTATGTCATTGAAGGCTTTGAGAGCTTCATCTTTGGTAGTATTTAAAGCGAAATTTTTTGCCCCCTTCACAAAGGCTACAAGATCCTCTCTGGACTCGTTACTGAAGATGGGAGTCTGCACGTTCAGATAAGTTCCTGCTGCTAACCACATTTCTTCGTCTACCTTGCGAACATAGGTTATCTTAAGCTCCTCTGCATCAGAATGAGCAGGATTAGCCCAGACGTAGTATGCGAATCCGCTTCCCCTCTTAGCCACCTCTCGCATGTTACTAACGTCGGCAACTCCATTGGAATCGGTCACATTGAGTGCATTCTCGCCTATCCCTTCAGGTCGATACGGGTGCGCCAAACGGATTCCATTGAAGTCATAAGCAATTATGTAGAGTTCTCCTCTTACAAACTCTCCATTGGGATCATTGAATACTTCAATGGCTTCATCTTTGCCTTGCTCTATAACGAAGTCTCTGGCTTCATTCACAAAGGCGATTAAATCTTCGCTTGCTTGCGGTTCTAATATATATACATAACTTTCGTTTACATCTGTGGTCGCAGCGCAGCCAACTGAAGATACTGCCAAAAGAGCAACGACAGAGGCTATTACTAAAATAATTTCAATATTTCTCGTATGTAGTCCTCCATTATTGGTTTCTGCACTTAAGTTGCTGACTTATTCTATTTAAATTTCTCCATAATCAAGTGGAGACGGGAAATGGGAAGAGGCTTAGGCTGTGAATACCGATCAGATACAAGGTTGCAGTTGGCTCCGGGAATGGAGAAAGGATATGTGGTGAAGGATGCCAAAAAGTGGGAAGTAAATACTGAAAGGGATGCCTCGGATCTTGATGCTGAGTATTATGAGAGGCTGCTGGGGGAGGCTTGGGGTGAGGTTGCTTTTGTGTTCCCGCAATGAAACCAAAATTATTCGGTAGTTATTTTTATTTAGTTTCTGCAAGTACATCGCTATATATCGAGTAAACATATTTTCTTATACACAAATTACTTATAGGATACTCGAATTACTACATATAAAGGCGAATACGTTTAAAAATTAAATCAATATCTTGCAGTGCATTCCACAGCCCGAAAGGGTGCAGACCCACCGCGGGTAACTATCGCTTACAGGTATATGGGGAGGAGAACGCTTCGGGATTAACTGGCATGCAGGCTCGTTGGCAACCGTTGGCGTGCCTGCCATTTAACTCTGATCAAACCGCAATGCAGTTCGATCTTCGTCCCGTAACCAGCCCATAAGGATCTGGGATTGTATCATTGATCGCGTTCTAAAAATCTCAGGGATTAGATCTAATACTGCCATAGCTGAAGCCGAATTACCATGTTCCTTACTTCTTTGACTATAAATCCAAAGTCTTAATAGATATTGATGATAATTAGTTGTAAGGAGGGTCATATTATATGAAAACGTATATATTATTACTATTCGTGTTCGCTATGTCAATAGGAGCGGCACTCGCAGAAAATGTGAACATAGGTGACGTGGAGGCTTTTAAGCAAACCTTAGAACAGGATGGATTCACAGTTCAACAAGGCAGGATAGGTTATCTGGATATAATCAAGTTATATGATACCGGAGTATTGCCTTCTGCATATGGAAACAATCCAAGCACAAAATACTTAACATATTTTGTTCCCCCCGCACCTGGCCGCATAGTACCTGAGCTATTTTCCAGAATAACCAAAGCGCTTGGAATGGGCCAGGACACATCTGCTTTTTGGACACTTGGTCCTGATGAAGCAATTGTTTTCATAGGAAGAACACCACCGGAGTGCAGATACTTCAGTTTCGATCATTACTTGCTGTCCAGGACATATGGAAATGAGCCTCGGTGGATCTTTGCCAACTTAGCTGACACGGTTAACAACTTAGTCATCAATACAGAAGGAACGCCCAATGGAACGGCCGGAAATCCCTTCAATCAAACCACGGTTATAGTCGCGACGGCTGACAGAGGCATTGATCAACGCATCCAGGCTGCAGCTATTGGGGCAGGGTATTCGAACGAGATATTTAACACTCAGGTGTTTCCCTCAACCATGCTGAATATGAGCTTGGAGGATAGCTCTGATAACTTCGTAATTTTGATTCGTCCAGCCCTGTACAAAGATAAACAAGCTGGCAATGACTACCTCAATAATACACCTGCGACAGTCTTCCGAATAACTCCCAACGAATCTGCAAAGCTGGATCCATATGATTATCCAGAGCTAAGATTACGGGGAACGGGAACAACAGAGCTTGATCTTATGGATGATCTCGAAGATCTAAGGACGGCAATTCTAGACAAATACAACGGATCGAATGCTACAGAGCTTCCAACCAGTATTGCAGTCCCAATGGGAAGCGATGCTATTCAGAGAGGAATAGATGCTGTAGGCCCTAATAACGATGCATTCTATCTATGGTCAGCAAACCAAACTGTCTCTTCGCAGACACCTCCATTCCCCGATCTCACGCATTACTACGATTTCCTGCGAAATCCGGCAGTCACTTTGGGCGACGGTGCTGACGAATTCATAATCGTCTATGGGGTTAACCATGTAGCAACAGGGAAGGCCGCCTACTCGAACTTCGCGGTTTACGGAGCAGATGTGTGGAATGGAGTTGGGGCAATCGAAGATCCTGTTTTCAACGGAACAGCAGAGGAATATCTCCCCGATAATCCCAATGCGAAATACCTCTATGCCTACAAGATTGCCAGGAATTGCAATGGCGATCCTCACTGCTTTGCGGTTCCCACCGGGCCGGGAGCTTACGGCATAGCCCTGGATCAGCCGCTCATGATTGCCTGGAGGAGCTACCTTGAAAAAGCTACAAAGACCGGGCCATCCAGCTCTGAGATGGTGTACGATAGAGCCATAAAGTTTGATCCAAAAATGTAGGGAAAAAGAACTGGGGTATTTAGGCATACTCCAGCTCTTTTTAGTATGTGGAAACCCATAGAGACCATCCTTTTTTCGGCATCTCAATTAGGCTCGATCTGCAGTTCTCGCCATGCTCGATACGTGACATCAGGCTGTGCGGCCAAGCAACTCGGGGCCCGGCATCTGGCGGTGCAACGGGCTACTGTAAAAGGACGCGGTAAGGAATTCCAGCGCTTTGTCTGCTTCTGCCCAGCAGGCTCGGTGGCAACCGTCGGCGGGCTCGTCATTTAATCTTAATTTTGCAGGATTCCACCGGATTTCAATATTTTCTCGATATATTCAGTGCTGTATTTTTTCTTGGCGTTATGGACCGCCTCAGGAAGTCTGCTGTCCTCAACTCCAAAATTATCTTTGAGGTAAAGGGCGGTTGCGACCAAGGAGAGATCGGTGGCATTGAATTTGCCAAACTGCCTTACAAAGTCGTCTACTGCTTGCCGCTTTTCGTCGTCAAGAAGGGCAAAGAACTGCTCCGCGCTCTCACTTGATCTTATAAAATAGCCTTCATTATCTTTCCAGGCTACTTTTATGATGCCGTTTCTCTCGGCAAAGCTCATCTCTCCCGATAATTCTGAAGAATACGGGCCGTAATGGTACATCGAGAAATCAAATCGGGCGATATTTTTTCGGGAGAGCAGATACATCATCTTCTGGACTATCGTCTTTCCGATCTGCTTATCTGGGGAATCCTCATTCAGCCGTTTTACCAGGTAGCCAATTAGCCCCGCTGCTCTGAAAATGCTCTCCTTGTGATTAGAATCCTGGTTCATCTCAATGCCTCCCTGGCCTTCATTCTATCTTCCGGCCTCACATAAATTCTTATTCGTTTTGATTTGACTATTATTTTTTAAAAAATGTGCCTTGTCGGGCGTATTCTGGAACTCTAATATAGATGTCGAAGCCGTATTTCTATGTGTCTATGGGATCGTTGCTCGTATTTTCAATTCGTTTTTCTTGAAGCTCTTTTAGGGTCATCCCATTTTCATCCATCCAAAACGATTTGGCGGCAGGATGACCCAATATTGTACCTGCGGCAGTCGCTGGGGTACGGAAAATGTAATCTTGAACAAACTCCATGTGGTCTCCTTTTGCAGTCATGACCCCTTTTTCAACGAGTTCTTTTCGCAATTTATGAAGGGATTTTGAGATGCCAGGTGCACCAGAAAGAACCGCCATGGAACCTTCTAGAACCAGGAAGCCGTCTTGCGTCTCGTATCCGTTTGCATTAATTTTACAGGAATCTATATGTAGCAAAGTATCTCTTGATATTTTTTCTTTTTCGAAAGCATTCAAACCTATCAGCGGAAATATGCTCAGCATCTCAGAAAGAAAGCCATCCGCCTCTGCCCTATCGGCGAGAGATAGATTTGGAAACTGCGGCACATTATCATTATCCAAACTCATCTTCTGGGCATCATTTGCAAGTGCTACCAGTTTTGCTTCAAAATGCTGAATATCCGACTTATTCAGACTTCCATCGGCAGCGATAAAAAAAGCGAACCACGTCCAGAAATCCTTTTCTACGTAATGCTTATCCAAGCGAGGACCAACTGGATCACCTTCTCCTACATAAATTCTTGGTAATTCCTCCTCTTCTGACCCCCCAACAAGGACATAGACTCCAGGGGAGTCAAACATTGATTTATAATCGGGGTTATTCTTGATCTCTGGAAGCAAAGACTTCGGACATACCAGGCATCGTCCAGACCAATTAGACTTTTCTATTATGCGGAGGCCACTGGGGCTTCCGTCCGGACAAAAGATTCGTATCGTGAAAGGTTTTGCAACAGGTGGGGTTCTTTTTTCAATAATCATTTATTGTTCTCCTCCATCAGATCATAATTGGAATCAGTAATCCCTACAATTATATGATTTGTTCGTTTGCGCGCTCTATCCTGGGCCACTTTCAAATCAAGCTTTTTTCCCTGTCCGTGGTCTGGCGGCATAGCATCATTCTTTCTCCCATTCATGAACTGAAGATCCAGAATGATCAAACACGGCCAGAGCTTTTTCCGTCCGCACGACTTTGTCCCCCTGATCAGAGGGCCGCCTCATGCAATAGCTCCTCCGGCCGTCGGGAATGTTGCTCTTTTTCGGATGTTTTCGAATCGCAACCCAACAAAACGTCTGCCTTGAGTCCGTAATCGTTTTCAGGAAATTCCAAATCCAGAAATCAGCCCGCGATTGGATATCTTGATATCCCCTTACCACCAAATCCAGCTAACCCATGCCCGTACTGTCCATAGTCGCCTGCCGGATGCTGGAGGACGAGCTAGTCCATCTGCTCTCTGCCGATGGAGAGGTCCGTGAGCTTCTCCTCGTGGACGGAATGCAGTCCCTGAGCCTCTCCGCAAAGCTGAGAGCGCAAAGTCGCCCCCACCTCCTGCTGGGCCAGGACAGCATTGCCCCGCACCTCCTGGAGCGGCAGAGCAGGCCGGGCGGTATCTTTTCTCGCGGGAGCGCCCACCCCAAAGCGGCGGAGCTTGTGGTTGTGGTAAGCCCGCTTCGTCTGGGGCTGCACTCCGACCTGGAGCAGCTTAAGGCCGCAGTATATGATAATATTCGCATCCTGGCCGCATTCTCGGACGGGATACTGATCTTCTACGGCAAATGCGGCAACGCTCTGGCCGATCTGGAGCACGACCTCTCCGACCTGGCCTGCCCGATCTACTTCTTGACCGATGAGGGCGGAGAGAGAATCGATGACTGCATTGCTCTTGCTCTGGGCGGAAACGAAAACTATGATCGAACTTTAGCCGAGCACCAGGACGTGGCGCTCTTCATGACTCCCATGTGGGCCTCCAACTGGAGGACGATGGGCGAAGAGGTGGCCTCGGGCCAGCGCCTGGACCTGGGGGCGATGCTGAAGGGAACCGGCATGACCAAGGTGGCCAGGATAGACACGGGCCTGTGCTTTGAGCCGGGATTCATCGAGAAGGTGGACGGCTTTGCCCGAGAGTTCAGGCTGCAAAGAATCGAGCTGCCGGGAGGAACGGCTGTGGCGAGAGGCTGCTACGAGAGAGCAAAGAGCCGCTTGCTGGCGGCCCCGCACGCGAGCGCACCGCCGCACGCACGGATTCACAGCCCAAATTACAAGGGCTGCCTGAAGGCGATGCAGGCCATTTGCCGCATGACACGAAAGAAGTTCCTGGGAGAATGAAGGCTCGAAACAGGGGGCAGGGATTGGGGCGGAAATGACAGCTAGCACAAGTTGCTTGCTATCTAAAAGATACGTCGTTAAACATTAAGCACTGGGTTATTTTCAGATTGACTTCTCGTTTAAGATCGTCGTCGGCTACTCCTATTATGCCTTCGCTTTTCTTCTTATCAAGAATCATGATTTTGTCAATTGAGAGAACAGAAGGCTCTTTCAATCCGGTATTTGTATAGGAAGACGTGCCGGGTAAGATGAGCAAGTCAGACGGTAATGGTTTTGCAGGAATCTGGCCGGATATATATGCCACAGTTACATCCAAATATCCTTCATAGAGGACCAATGCCGGCCTCAGCTTTTCTCCGCTGAAATCTGTGTATGGAAACCAAGCTAAAATAATACTTCCCTTTGGTGTCTTTGGTGGCTCTCCTGACATTGTTTAATCACCAAAGCAAGGCTACTCTTATCTGAACCTAACTTTTAGGTCAGCTACCGTATAGATATCTGCTTCCTTCTCGATAAGTGGTGCGATGGTTAGCTGAGAGGCTCGCATAAGACTCATAACAATTGTCCTGTCATCCTCGAAAGAGGGGTCGGGCAACACGCTCGGGGCCGGGGCTTCGGGCTTCGCTATTTCTGGACTTATAAAACCCCTATTAATTATCTGCATCATTTGTTCCCCTCATCGATATCTGAATACACAATATTATCCTCTTACTGGTTACCTTGGTAATATCTTGGTATTATCAGGTATTTAAGATTAGCTTATGGCCATGTTAGGCCCACTTCTTCAATCTCATGGCAGGGAGAGCGCCCGCCCCGGCGCACGGATCAGCGGCTTCAACTCCAAGGGGTGCCTGGCGGCGATGCTGGCCATTTGCCGCATGGCACGAAAGAAGTTCCTGGGAGAATGAAGCTGGGCAAGGATTAAATCCTTTTAATGATCTATTAAATGCAATATGTTTTCCGAATACATCCGGGCGGCCTTAATGCAGGCAGAGTATGACACCCTGGAAGATGGTTCCTTCGTTGCCACAGTGCCGGGACTTCAGGGTGTGATTGCCGTGGGAGACACTCTAGAAAAATGTCGCATGGATCTCATTGAAGTCATTGAGGAATGGATAGTAGCTCGCCTGCAATGGGGCTATCCCATCCCACCCATTGGCGGACAAATAATTGCGTCCTCAAAGGAGCCAATTGCCGTTGTCGACTAAGCTTATTCCTATCTCTCGACGTGAACTCATTAAGAAATTGACGGCAATAGGATTCACAGGCCCATATCCGGGAACAAAGCACCAACATATGGTAAAAGATGGCGTCTTTGTGATGATCCCCAATCCACATCATGGCGAGAAGATCAGCGTTAAGCTGCAACAGATCATTCTCAAAGAGACGGGGATCTGCAGAGACGAATGGATTTCAGCGACCTGATCGCAGTCTTAGTTTCTGTCTAAACACCATCAAGATTCTGCATTGGCTCTGCCTAGCAGCCCAGCCCAGCCTCCTTGCGCCACAGCTTCGCCTGGCTTTCCGATCCGATTCTCCAGCACCGCCGCGCGGGCGGACCCGCACAGCCCTGCCCGACCGGGTACCTATTAGCAAAAATTTATAACGGAAGTGTACTACGTTATGTATATGAAACAGATTTGGCGTTTGTTATCGTTGATCTTTCTGATCACGGGATTCTGTTCGGCGCAAATTCCGGACCTATTGGGGAACTGGACAGCCACTGGAAATGGCTACATTGCTGAAGAAGGTTTCAACACACTTCCTGAGAACAGCCTTAATTTTTCGATCACCGAGCAGAATGGACGGCTCTTTGCGGGAAATGTGACATACACAGAGAATGGGACAGAATCCGTCGAAGGCTTTGCCGGAGCAATTGGTTTAGATAACAAAACGATCTTTAGAGTCGAATTTAGTGAGGGATATTCCCTGGGCACGATCATTTCTGAAAATGAGATTGAGATGTTATATCTTGAAGATGGTGAAATGGGGCGGGTCTTCATTGATAGGCTTCAGCGGATAAAGGCATAATTCTACTCATTCTTCTCCAGCTACCACCACGCGGGCGGACCCACGCGGCCCTGCCCGACCGGGTGCCCTGGGACGGGCCCGGGCGCGCCCGCGCGGGGGAAGTACGCACGGCTATTGTCTCCCTGCCCATAAATGCTGCCACTTGCAATTAGCTCCTCCAGGGTCCACTGGCGGCTGCCTCTTCCTGATGCATTCGTGTCCGCCAGCTCGCGAAACATCTGCATTAAGGAGAAGATAGATATATTGAAAGCAATTAATTGTAATTGATGCCAAGACTGACCGCCTTCATCTCAGGCATGGTACAGAAGACCGGCTACAGAGCAAATGTAGTAATCCTGGCCAATGCCTTCGGACTGCAAGGTTACGTGCAGAACCTTCCCAGCGGCAAAGTTAAGGTGGTAGCTGAAGGGGGGCAAACCGATCTGGAGCGATTTCGGAGTTGCTTAACGATAAAAGATGCTCTAATCGATGTACAGAGCATCGAAAATGAATACACTGCGGCCACGGGAGATTTCATTGGATTCGAGAAGATGGTTTCCGGCGGCGAGACCGATCAGCGCCTGGACAAAGCCGCAGACCTGCTTAAAGATCTCATTGTCGTCAGCAAAGAGATTGTAGTTGAATTGAAAGCTACCCATGAAGACATCAGAGGCGTCCGTGACGAGGTAAAGGGTTCCCGTGATGACATCAGAGGCGTCCGTGACGAGATAAAGGGTTCCCGTGATGACATCAGAGGCGTCCGTGACGAGGTAAAGGGATCCCGTGATGACATCAGGGGCGTGCATGAAGCCGTCCTGGATGTTCGCCAAGAGGTAAACAACATTGGTGAGATGCTGGCAGAGAAGATAGATGATGCGAAAGATGAGATCACAAATGAAGTCAAAGAGCTTCGCTGTGATTTGAGAGATGATCTGAAAGAAAGATTGATCCGGATGGAAGCGGATATCTCACAGATAAAAGCTAAGAACGGGCTCTAAATACTCTTTTGTTTTCCGGAAAATCCAGACCCATAGACCCAAGCCCGCGATCGGATATATTGATATCCCCTGACCACCAAAATCAGATAACCCACACCCGTACTGAGCATAATCGCCTGCAAGATGCTGGTGGACGAGCCAGTCCACCAGGCTCTCTAATGATAGAGAGGTACGAGAGCTGCTCCTCGTGGACGGAAGAGAATGCTTTTGCCTAGACCCCATCAAGATCCTCGGCACCGGCACGGCCAGCACAGCAGCCTGTCGGCCAGCCCGGCCAGGTGCGACGCTCGGTAGCCGCTTGCCCAGATCAGTCCGCTTAGACTTTCTTCGATCTCAAAATAAAAAAAACCTTAAATTCAACGAAGTCGTGTCTAGAATTAGAAGCACAAAAGGAGGATTCAAAAAAATGACAAACGAAACTGTAGAGAAAGCAAAGGCTGATGTCAAGAAAGGGATGGCTGAAGTAGGGAAGGCGGCGGCTAATTTAAAAGATGATGTGAAGAAGCTGAAGGCCAGTTTTGAGCATAATGCAGATGGAGAGAAGAAGGCTGATGCAACTAGAATCGTGGTCAATGATGCAGATACTGGGACGAGGCCTGATTCAGAGAAGAAGATAAGTGATGCAGTCGAATCTGTATTTGGCGTTAATGCTGGCATCGTATGGAAAGCCCTCAATCTAAATGGTCCGATGACGATTGATGACCTCGTGAAGACTTCAAACTTAAATCCCGAGGAGATCTATGGCGCATTGGGCTGGCTTGGCCGCGAGAACAAGATCTCGTTGGAGACACGTGGTGAGGTAAGGTTCTTTTCCCTAAGGCCATGAAAAAGGTTTTGCTCATAGGTTCGCAAAGCGAGGAAGATCTGGTGGGAGCTGAACATCATGAAAATAATTATTTTTGGACATAATACCCCTATAGCTCGCTGCGCGGGTGCGCCGCCGCCATTTCACTTGCCCGGTAGACCGAAGAGCTAGAAGCGGAACTCTCCGTCAATAATGTTTTAACCTGTGCAATCCTGTCATAAAATGCACAATTATGCCTCTACATGAGACTCGCAGAGATCTCATATGATGTTTACCTTCATATATCTCAGAGAGTGTAATTGCAGATATCAAGTGATAGGATAACGGGTGATAAGAAATGACAGTTAATGAGATATCGGGATTCTTATCCGCCAAGCTTTGCATTTCGGTCTTCCTCATTGTGGGTTTGATTGGGACGGGAGCTTCTCAGAGTTACGATAACCTTTACAAAAGCAACGCCCCTCAAACGGCGCAGGAACGAGCCGACCTGTTCAAGGCGATGCAAAATGTGGATGAGAAGAGCATTCCTCAAACGGCGTCGAACGTGACCGATCTGTATAAAGCGCTTCAGAATCCCTATGCATTCAAGGATCCACAAGCTGCACTGGAGAACGCCAATACGTATAAACAACTTCAAAAGTTGAATGGCATTTACTCCAGCTCTCGCGTTGAAGATAACTGGTACTATTGGACCAACATGTGGCTGAACGGACCCCAAGAAGCAACGGGAACTAATGTGGCAAATATTTATGGGACAATGTCCAACCCCTATGCATTCAAGGATCCACAAGCTGCACTGGAGAACGCCAATACGTATAAACAACTTCAAAAGTTGAATGGCATTTACTCCAGCTCTCGCGTTGAAGATAACTGGTATTACTGGACCAACATGTGGCTGAACGGCCCCTCAGCTTAAAAGGCTAGATCAACCTCTCTTTTTCCATTTTTCTGGCAGTAACGTCGCGTCTTCTTTCTTCTTAAAACTCCATCAGGCTCCTCTGCACCGGTCGCGCCAAGAGCTGTGCCTCCTTGCGCCACTCTCCCGCCGGCGTCCTGATCCTCTTCTCCATCTCCTCCATCGCTTCTCCCAGGCTGCCAAAGCGCGCCGGAGGCGAACGCATGGCCGATCTAGCCACCTCTCGCACCACCCACACTCCCAGAGGGGCCCAATAAGCCTC
>Ga0194039_1000932_pt1 | contig 16324 bp, 19 predicted proteins | sample JunL228m_MetaG_FD_148679 | JGI IMG/M metagenome (GOLD analysis project Ga0194039, IMG submission 148679) | Anoxic zone freshwater microbial communities from boreal shield lake in IISD Experimental Lakes Area, Ontario, Canada - Jun2016-L227-8m | ecosystem: Environmental > Aquatic > Freshwater >... | reverse complement strand
CGGCCTCAACGTCGAGGAGGTCCGCTCGAGCGAGCAGGCCGACTTCAACGAGTGGCTCTACGTCGAGGTTTTCAGCAACGGCAACAAAGTCTCCGTCGGCGGCACATTCTTCGGCGCAAAAAACAACCCGCGCATCGTCCGCGTCAACAGCCACCCGGTCGAGGTCACGCCCTCCGGCATCGTCCTGCTCCTCGAAAATAAAGACCGCCCGGGAATCGTCGGCCATATCGGCACCCTTCTCGGCAAGGAAAACATCAACATCGCCAGCATGAGCCTCTCCCGCACCGAGCAGGGCGGCCGCGCCCTGACGCTGCTGAATCTCGACAGCCTCCCCGACGCCGGCGTCCTCGGCCGCCTGTCCGCCGACGCCGACATCTTCGCCGCTCAGGTGATTTCCCTGTAGTTTGGCTTTACATCGGGGCCAATCGTGAGAAGCTGACCTGTTCCAATCATCCACCTGCCGTGGCACGAGACTTATACCAAAAATGCCGGGAATACCGGGACAGCGCCGACGCGCGCGCACAGGGTTTTTATCCATACTTCCGTTGTATCGAGGAACCCCACGGGAACTACGTGGTCTGTGACGGGCAGCCGAAAATCATGATCGGCTCGAACAACTACCTCGGTCTGGCGCAGGATCCCCGGGTCATCGAGTCGGCCTGCGAGGCCACCCGCCGGTATGGCGCGGGCTGCACGGGGTCGCGACTGCTCAACGGCACGATCAAGCTGCACGTCGAGCTCGAAGAGGCGCTGGCCGCATTCCTCCAGCGCGATTCGGTCGTCCTCTTCTCGACCGGGTTCTTTGCCAACCAGGGCGCGATCTCTTCGCTCACCGAGGAAGGCGACGCCATCCTCTGCGACCGCGAGAACCACGCGAGCATCATTGACGGCTGCCAGTTTGCCCCCGCGAAGCTCATCCCCTACCGCCACAACTCGCCCTCCTCGCTGCGCAACCGGCTCAAGCGCCTGCCCGCCGAAGCCGGACGCCTCGTGGTGACGGACGGAGTTTTCAGCATGTCCGGAGACATCGCCGACCTGCCGCCGCTCGTCGCGGCAGCCAAGGAACACGGGGCGTTCGTCTATGTGGACGAGGCGCACTCGCTCGGCGTTCTCGGCCCGAAGGGGCGCGGAACAGTCCACCATTTCGGCCTCAACGACGAGGTGGACATCGTGATGGGCACGTTCTCGAAATCGCTCGGCTCGATGGGCGGGTTCATCGCCGGCGACGCCCAGATGGTCGAATTTTTGAAGCACCGCGCCCGGTGCCTGATCTTCACCGCCTCGTTAGCCCCGGCCGTGACGGGTGCCGTCCTCAAGGCCCTCGAGCTCCTGCAGCAGGAACCCGAGCGGATCGACCGGCTTTGGAAAAATACCCGCAAGATGCACGAGGGATTCAAGCGCATCGGATTCAAAATCGGGATGACCCAGTCGCCGATCGTCCCGATCCTGATCGGAAGCGAGGCGAAGGCGTTCATTTTCACGCAGAGGCTTTTCGAGCAGGGGATCTTCGCGACCCCCGCGATCTACCCGGCTGTCCGCTACGGCGAGGCGATCGTCCGCACCAGCTTCATGGCGACCCACACCGATTCGGATCTCGATCGCGTGCTCGAGATTTTCGAGAAACTCGCACGCGAGTTAGGAACCTTTGATGACCCAGCCTATATCAACCCCACTCGCAGAAAAAACGTGTTCGATTTCCGTTTGCCGGACACCGAGCGAGCGGATGACGTTCGAGAGGGTGGCGGAGAGCCTGCACGGAACGGATCCGGCGTTCATTCCGCCGTTCCCCGGTAGCATCGCGAAATATTTGGCGCCGGGGTCGGCGTTCCACCTCCGGCACGGCACGATCACGCCGTTTGTGGCCGTGCGCGACGGTCGGGCGGTCGGGCGCTGCGCCGCGATCGTCAACCGCACGCACAACCGCCTCCATTCCGACAAGGTCGGCTTCTTCGGCTTCTTCGAATGCGAGAACGACCCGCGCACCGCACGGGCGCTCCTCGGGCACGCCGCGCAAATTTTGCGGGAGGCGGGCATGGAATGGATCCGCGGCCCTTACAATCCGAGCATCAACGACGAGTGCGGGCTGCTCATCGAGCGGTTCGACCTGCCGCCGGTCATCGGCCTGACCTGGAATCCGGAGTATTACATCGGCCTTCTCGAGGGGGAAGGGTTTGCCAGAGTGCGCATCCTTCACGGGCTCAACCTGCCGATGCACCGGCTCCCGCAGCCGGAGCGCCTCGGGCGGATCGTCGCGAGGATCGCCGCGCGCTCCCAACTGAAAATGCGCACGATGGATCTCCGCCGGCTTCCCGAGGAGCTCGAGATCGTCCGGAAAGTTTACAATGCGACGCTCGAGCGCAACTGGGGGTTCATTCCGATTTCGATGGAGGATCTTCTGGCGGCGGCGGACGACATCCGCGCGATCGCGGATCCGATCCTGCTGCTGATCGCGGAGATGGACGGCCGGGACGCGGGGGTTGCCATCACGCTTCCGAATTTCAACGAAATCCTCGCGCGGATCAAAAAAACCCCGCACTGGCTCAGGCTCCCGCATATTTTTCTCCTCATGAAAACCCACAAGGTCCGCTCCTGCAGGCAGACGGTGCTCGGGGTCATGCCAGAGTGCCGGGATCGCGGGCTCCACGCCTGGCTGATCCACGAGCAGTTCGTGCGCGCACAGGAACGCTACGACAACGCCACGCTCGGCTGGATGGAGGACAACAACACCGAGATCCTGAAAAATTGCATGATCGTTGGCGGCGAACCCGAGAAGAAATGGGCAATTTTTGAAAAGGAGCTCGGCTGAGGGAAAGGCAGAGGACATGAAATTTCTCCTCTTTGCGCTCGCCGCCCTGTCCGTGCTTGCCGCGCGCGGCGACGACGTGCTCCGCGTGGGGATCCACGACAAACCTCCCTATGCAACCAGGTCGTCCACCGGGGAATGGGAGGGCATCGGGGTCAAGCTCTGGAAGGAGGTCGCGCTCGAGGCCGGGCTTCGCTACGAATTCGTCGAGATGCCGTATGCGGACATTCTTCCGGCCGTGACAGACGGGAGGCTGCAGGCCGCGGTGGGGGAGATCGAGATCACCGCCGCCGCGGAAAAAGACGTCAACTTCACGCAGCCCTACCTCCAGTCCTCGACCGGGGTTGCGCTCCAGCAGGGGGTCTGGCACCCGGACTGGATCGCGATCGTGAAAGAGTTTTTCAACTGGACCCTCGTGGAGGTTCTTCTGGGCATTTTCGCGGGGCTTCTCGTGGTGAGCATCCTGGTCTGGATCCTCGAAAAAAACCACCACGTCGGCCACTTTCGCGGGGGGCTCGCCGGGTTTGGCTCGGCGCTGTGGTTTTCGGCCTCGACCATGACGACCGTCGGCTACGGCGACAAGACGCCCTCCACATTGTGGGGGCGCGTGGTTTCTTTTGTCTGGATGCTGGCGGGGGTTTTGCTCGTGGCCGGGTTCACGGCCGCGGTCGCATCGAGCGTGGCCGCCGCGAGGATCAGCGAAACCATCTCCCGCCCGGGCGACCTCTGGCAGGTTTCCTGCGGCACGCTCGACGGGGCGGTCGCCCAGAAATATCTGCAGCAGCACGGGATCCCCTCCCGCGCCTACGACTCGATCGAGAACGCCCTGCGCTCGCTCTCCAAGGGCGAAATCCAGGCCGTGGTCGCCGACAAAATCGCCCTCCGCTACCTCTCGCGAAAAATGCCGGAAGAAAACCCGCCGGTCCGCTTCGCGGTCTCCCATGTGAGCTTCCAGAATGTCTTTGTCGGGATCCCGGTTCACGACGGCTACGCGGGATACGAGGCGATCAACGTCGCCGTCCTGAAAACGACCTCCGCCCCGGAGTGGGAGGAAACCGTCAAGCGGTGGCTCGGAGGTGGAGAACAGTGACGCCCGGCGTGAAGGGCGCATCTCGGAAAGGTGCAACTTCTTGAATCCGGAACGACAAGCCTCATGGCGATTGATCGGGTTCCTGATGGACTCCGCGAGGAAATTTCACACATTTCTGACTCCGCACGCCTGCATTTCCTTCTCAGCGCAGCAATCCGCTGCGCGGATCTGGAATCCTTCGTCAAGGATCTCTGAGCGCCGCGTCATTGTCGCAAGCCGCAATCCACTCCTCGTGGGTGGTGGTCCGCGAACCTGTCGCACATTGTTCAATCGCTCCGATGATCTGATCGCGCAAGAATTGTCAGAAATCTTTGATCCCGAATCTTCCCCTTCTCCGAATGTAAAGAGGGAAGAACCTTTTTCAGGGGAGCATACGCGCCCTCGCGTGTGGTGGCCGGCGACCCGCCGGACCTTGTGCAATACCTTCGGGAAACATTTAAAATATAGGCCCGCCCTTTCTGCCTTTCCTTTCAGATTTTCCTCGATGTCAATAGGCAAGGACTGCCCCCTTCGACCCCTTCGACTACCCGCGATCGTAGGGATGCCTCGCCGAAGTGCCCGTCGAGTGTCGCCACGTCGGCCTAAATCGCCGAGATCCAATCGATCCGGTAAAGCGATGCATTGGGGTCTCTCATTTTGAGCCGTGGTTAGTGGCCTTGTAGTGCCAAAGCGCAGCTTGGGTGAGATCTTTCTCCACGCCAGACCCAGCAGCATAGCAATCTCCAAGAAGCGACTCTGCCCGGGCGTATCCTTGCTCAGCTGATTTGCGAATCCAGAAAACTGCCTGCTGCTTATCCATTTCAACGCCATCGCCTTTTCCAAAACACAATCCAAGATTGAACTGCGCTACTGCATTCCCTTGCTCAGCAGCCTTACGGTACCACTTAACAGCTTCAACAGAGTCTTTCGACACCCCATCGCCATTTGTATAGGCCTTCCCCATGTTGCTTTGCGCTTCAGTGTTCCCCTGCTCGGCTGCTCTGCGATACCATTTCAAGGCCTCGACTACGTTTTTTTCTACGTATTCGCCGCCAGCCGCATATGTATTTCCAAGAACGTTTTGCGCGCTTGGATATCCCTGTTCTGCCGCTTTACGCATCCATTTTATTGACTCCGCAACATTTCGAGGGACTCCGTCCCCAGCATCGTACATAAGAGCTAGCTTAAACTGAGCATCCATGTCTCCAGAAGCAGCTTTTTCAATAATCTGTTTAAAATCCAGCGCATAAAGGGGACAGCACAAGATAGCCATCGATACAATGGCAGAGCCGATGATAATAAGATTCCGTTTTTGTTTCATTTCCTTTGTGTCAGAATAGTGGTGTTCCGGATCGATAAATTAAAGAATTTTCACATTTTAAGTTGTGAGAATAGCGGTGGTGATGCCGGAAGTCAAGCGGGACAGCAGCGCCCAAATCCGCGGGCACGTAAGGCCGCTCTCCAGACATGGCGATCCAATATGCATTGTATAGAAACCGAAAACTGTAAGAGGCCAGCGTGAATCAGGGTTGACGGCGGATTGAATCCATTACGCGCGGATCAGGGCAGCGACGCAGTGACGATTTCAGTGCCGAAGTTTTCGAGATCAAAAAGACGCGCGCGGGATCCACCTGCAGAAGACCGGAGGCGCGTTATTTTCTTGCTAAGCCGTGCTCTGAGTGCAAAATTGCTCCATGAAACGTTACGCACTAAGCATGCACGGGGCGGCATTTGTATGTAAATTGCCGCGCGCGGCGTACTGACCCTATTCGGCGACAGCTCAACCTGGTAATAATGCGAATATACTGGAGCAATTGCCCTCATTGCGGCAAGCAACTTGAGATGGGAACCGGTTCCGATAAAGGACTGGGTAGCCCCTTTTCATCATGCCCGAAGTGTAAACAGTCCATCATAAGGGGCAATCGGCAAGAGTGGGCAACTCTCGATACATTCGGTAGAGCTGGTTATTTTGTATCCTCATTGTTCTACGGCATTTTGGGCGCATTCGGTGCCGTGTTTTTTCTGAACGTCTTCTGGGGTGGGAACGCAAAGAGGCAATTTCCCGATCCGCAAATCCCAATTGAATATACAGTGATCGCGGCTGTTCTTGGAGCCGCAGCGCTTTTCGCAATCGCGATCCAGAGCTATCTTGACGGCATCCGGGAATCCAGACAACGGACTCAAAAGCCAGAATACAGACAAAAGCTTCATGACGCTGGATTTACGCTTTATGACTGATGGCACCTCATCTCGTCCCAACTCCGGCAAACTCCTAACCCCTACAAGTTGGCATTATCGATGCGGAAGTTCTTCGTTTGCTGTAGACTTCATTTTATATCGTCGTCGGGCGTTTCAACTTCCGGGGCAGGCGATGCGTTGAAAATATATGCATGATCCACAATTCACACCATTAGTGCCGCCGACGATTGATTATTTGATATCCCTTTCCTCCGGTGGTCAGAATGTCGTTGATGTAATGCTGATCAGGATTGCAAAGGATCTCTGTAAGATGATGGTCTATCTTGACGATGGCTCCACTAAAGATTTTTATATGGAAGAATCCCCGGATGTGTTTCCGCACTACCGTGAGGCGGTGCAGTATTCAGGTTACGGCCCACGGGGACTTGGTAATCTGATTCATGCGGATGTTATGGAAAAGTGTCGAGATACAGGACAGAAGACGGACCAGTTTATTGCATCAGTATCACAGAAGATATGTGATCGACTTGGCAAGCATGGCGAGTATTGGACTCACTACGGATATTCTCTCATTGTTGATCCTAGGCTGCATGGAATGTCATACCTTATCACTTCCACACAGGCAAACAACCAAACGGAAACAAAATAAATATGAAGCAATACCACATTGATCGGGACGGTCAGCGATACGGCCCGTTTTCGGCAGACCAGATCATCGAGATGCTCCAGTCAAATCAGCTTAGCCTATTAGACAATTGCTGGCACGAAGGGCTTCCTGCGTGGCTTCCATTAAGTGATATGGTTTCAAGAAATGAATTCACGATTCCTCTGCCGCTAACTCAAATGCCTGTTTATGCAAAGACGAAACCAATACCCAGCGATTATAAAAAGCGGATGTCCTCAAGACAATTATTTTTTGTTCGCTATTTACTGGCGACAATCGGAGCGTCTGTAATAGTCTTAGTCGCCGCACTCATTCATTCACCAAATGCATTTGAGAGAACCGGACTTTCCGTTCGGGGCATAATCGAACTTATAGCTGAGACAACTGGGAGGCTTCTCGCATCCTGCCTCGTCGCATTAATTATTTCTCCGCTAATCGCCGGGTTTATGGTCGTATTTAAAAAATCATTTTGGTCGTCGATGTCATATACCTATTCGGCGTGTGTTTTATTAGCCGCAGGTTTTGGATTGCTCACAGGCATTATTTCAAGAAACCACAAGCCTGCTTTTTCGTTCGTTTTAATCTCAAATACCACTAAAACTGGCTTAACGAATGACGCGCAGTATGAGAACACCCTTTGGATAAAGTTTGTTCCAGTGACGGGAACGGATGTTCTCTTTAGTGTATGGGATACGAGAGTGAAGGATTTCGCGGCTTTTGTGTCAGCGACGACCTATAATGCATCAACTGGATGGAAGAAGCTCGGATTTCAGCAGACACTCAATGACCCGCCGGGTTTCTTGGGAAGGAGCGAGGGAGCGACCACCGGCAATCGATACCGAGTTGCTTCAGGCGGCGGGCGATCACGAACCCGCAAGGATCGGCCTCGTAGCAAACGTGCAGCGTGCGTTCCTGGTCGACCCAGATGCGTCGCAGCCGCTTCTCCAGCGCGTGGAGGTCGTTGGTGATCGTCCCCGCCTGCCGCATCACCCGGTGTGCGCCCGCCTTCGGCGATGGCGGCGGTGATCGTTTCTTTGTGGACATCGAGGCCGATGTAGAGTTCAGTTTTATTCATATGGTGTGTTTGTTTGTTCGAGTTTCACTTGTTGATCCAGAACGAATCCCCGCTCAACACGGGTCGTTCTTGCGGATAGGCCCTCACGGGTAGCCCGCGAATATGAAGGGCAAAACACACCACCTTTTTCAAGGCATCGCTTGCCGCTCAAAAGCGGGTCAGTAGCCATAAAGTCTCGCAAATACAATAATGCCCGCGCAGGATCACTTTAAGTTTCTCGTAGTCTCTCCTTTTTGGCGGGGTGGCGTTCCTTTGTTCATAGGAGCAGTTATTGGTCTGTTGACCAATCTTCTTTCCACACACATGATTGTTAACGGAACGATTGTTTGGGAACGGTTCTTCACAACGCGGATGCCTTTAATCATACTTGTGCTAATTGTCATATCGGTAATGCACCAGGTTTGGATTCACAAATATGATTTGGGTGAGGTGCCACTTCTCCAAAAGGCAAAGGAAAGAATTATTGCGGATATCGGAAACTTCTACGCTAAAAAACTAAAAACTGGAGAAATCAATGATCTCGTAGAGGCAGATCAGAAGATGCGCTCCATTTTTGAAAAAGCAAAATGAGAGTCTATTTTACACCTGATTTTTCACGGAAGGTGGAAGTCATAGCGCAGAGGGAGCAAAACGCCACAAAGATGTTGGTCAATTATTTGAAAAACCACCAGAAAGCCGACTTGTATAGCCATCCAACAATCCGCATGTCCTCTACACACCAAGAAAACCTATACATCATCAAGCTTCATGACATAAGCTTTTATGCATCATTTCACAGGGATGAGCGCGGAGAGTATATGATCCTCGTTAACATTGAGAAATAATGCGACACCTAATTCCTGCTTGCCGGATGAGCAGGGGGCAGCCCGGAATGGCGCTAACTTAAGAGCGGTTTGGAATGTAGAAGGGAAAGGGGTCGGAAAGGGGTCGGTTCTTGCTCTTTGACATTTGCGCGTCTCGCCTTGGGATCACAACATCATTGATGTTAAAAAAATCTGACAATTCTTGCGCGATCAGATCATCGAAACGATTGATCAATGTCCGACAGGTCGCCGACCACCCACGAGGCCGCGGATTGCGGATTGCGACAATGACGCGGCGCTCAGAGATCCTTGACGAAGGATTCCAGATCTGCGCAACGGATTGCCGAGCGGTGAAGGACATGCAGGCGTGCGGAATCAACGATGTGACCGATTTCCTCGCGGAGGCCATCAGGAATCCGATCAAAGCGGATTTCCGGCCACCTTGATCCGGTAAAGAAGATCCTCCCGGCGTTCCGCAAGCGCCTCGCTGATGCCGGAAATCTTCTCGACGCGCAGAGTAGACCATTCGACCAGAGCCAGAAATTCCTGGAATGGGGTCACTGGGACTATCAATACCGGAAGGCAACGTGTAAAATTTCGTTGACGCCGTTATCATATGAGCTAACATCGCGGCTATGTTGGAAGTCGTTTTTTACCTGACTGGGGAGGGTAAATCGCCGGTGCGGGAATACCTCGACAGCTTGGACGCGAAACAAGCGGCCAAGGTGCTTTGGACATTTGCCGCGATGAAAACGATACACCCCTCGCCATCAGTTTACCTGCAAAAGATGACCGCCACGGATGATCTCTGGGAAGTCCGGGTGGTTTTTGCGGGAAATATCTTTCGTCTGCTTGGGTGGATGGAAGGGAGCGGCAAACTGGTTCTGGCTCATGGTTTCACCAAAAAGACACAAAAAACTCCTCCGCAGGAGATCCTCCGCGCGGAGAACCGAAAGAAAGAACATGAAAACCGAAAAGTTGGATGATCTGGACCGCTACGTGGCGGAACGCATGAAAAGGGATCCCGAATTCGCCGACGCCTACGAGGAAGAACGTCGCGAGTGGGAGCTTGGGCAGGTTCTCGCCAAGGCCCGCGAACGTGCGGGGCTTACCCAGGAAGCGCTTGCCAGGAAAATCGGGACCACGCGCAGCGCGGTTTGCCGCTACGAGCGTCAACCGACAAATCTTACGCTTTCGACTTTGGAAAAAGTCGCCCGCGCGATGGGCCGCAAACTCGTCGTGAAGTTGGCTTGACCTGCAGGGGAACTGGAACCTGGGGAGTCGGGGTCACTCAAAGATTTCTGACAATTCTTGCGCCGATCAGATCATCGAAGCGATTGATCAATGTCCGACAGGTCGCCGACCACCACCCACGAGGCCGCGGATTGCGACAATGTCTGCGGTGCTCATGAATCTCTCCTTCTGTTCTGCTCTTGGTGGGAATGGTGGGTTTTCTCCTCGGACATGGGCTGTACAAAGGAGTCGGCCAGCGCCGCAAAACACGCTCAATCGCCCTGAGGCTTTCCATTCTGAAGAATTCCCCTCCGGAGGCTTGCGCGAACGGGCGGATTTTGTTGGGATGTGGGCAATGAAATTTTCTTTTCTGCCCGTGGTGGCCATCGCTTTTCTTGTTTCAGGCTGCCTGGTTTCTCCGGTGGCAAAGTCCGGCGGCCCGGGATCGGTCACCGTGACCAACTCGAACCCGTCGGCGATCGGCGCGGCGGCGCAGGCGGTTTTTTCCCGGGCCGGCTACCAGGTCGGACCGTCGAACTTTCCGGATTCGATCTCGTTTGACAAAGGCTCCAACCGCTTTGCAAACATCATGTGGGGGAGCTACGGCGACCCGCAAACGATCCGCGTGCGCGTGAAGATCAACCAGATTTCCGGCACGAACGACTACCGGCTTGTCCCGAAGGTTTACTCGGTGAGCGATGCCGGCGAGGCTGGGTTTGACGACCCGCGCCCGCTCATGAGCCTGTGGTCGGCGGAGTTCGGCCCGCTGCTCAAGCAAGTGGTCGCGCGGGCCGGCGGTGCCGGGGCCATGTAGGAGCCGGGCGATCAGGCCACCGCCAGCTCGATTTCGGACTGGCCCGGGGAAATTTCCAAAAGGATCGGGACGCCCGCGAGCTCTTCGAGGAGGGCGCGGTTCGTTCGTGAGGCTTCGTCCGGCGACGGCTCGATCATGTTGAGGATGATCCCGCGGCATTCGAGGCCGCGGGCGCGGATGCTTTCGATCGTGAGCAGGGTATGGTTCAAGCAGCCGAGCCGGTTTGCGGCGACGATGATGACCGGAAGCGCGAGCGCCGCGCAGAGATCTCCAACAAACGCCCCCTTGGCCACGGGCGTCAACCACCCGCCCACACCCTCGACGATCACCGAGACCCTCCCGGCGGAAACCTTGCGGAACCAGTCCGCCAGCGCAGGGATCGAGACCTCGCGGTTTTCCGCCCGCGCCGCCGCAAGCGGAGCGACCGGAAGTTGAAACCAAAGCGGGTTGACCTCATCGAGGGCCAGCTCGCATCCTCCCGCCGCCCGCAGGATTTCCGCGTCCACGCGGTCGCCCGAACAAACCGGCTTGAGCGCGATCGTGTCGAAGCCGGCACGGCGGAGCCCGCGCGTGAGAAGGGCTGTCACAAAGGTTTTGCCGACCCCGGTGTCGGTGCCGGTCACGAACGCCCTCATTTCCTGGGCCCGGTCGCCTCGAGGAAAACGCCCTCGAGATCCCGCTGCGGACGCCGGGCCGCGATGAACCGCCCGCCGGACTGCCGGACGAGATCCTCGATTTTTTCGCGGAGCCCGTCGGGCGCATCCTCGACGAGGAATTCCGTCTGGCGCTCGATCGCGGTGAGGTCGTCGAGGCTGCCCTCGCGGACCATCTCCCCGCGGGCCATGATCCCGACCCGGTCGCAAACCTCCTGCACCTGGCCGAGCAGGTGCGACGTCAGCAGCACGGTCTTGCCGCGCTTTTTCAGATCAAGGATCAAATCCCGGATCTGGCGCGAGCCGGCCGGATCCACACCGGCCGTCGGCTCGTCGAGAACGACAAGTTTCGGATCCTGCACGAGCGCCTGCGCGAGCCCGATCCGCTGGAGCATGCCTTTGGAAAACCCCCCGACCCGGCGGTGGCTCGCGTCCTGCAGCCCGACGAGCTCGATCAGTTCGCGGATCCGCGCGTCGAGCGCCGCCCCCCGCATCCCGCAGATTTTTCCGTAAAACCGGAGCGTCTCCACTGCGGTGAGGAACTTGTAAAAATACGGGTTCTCCGGAAGGAACCCGACCTCCGCGCGGCTCCGGTATTCCCTGCTGTCGCGCCCGAAGATCGTGGCGCCCCCGGCGTTCGGCGTGACGAGGCCGAGGAGGACTTTGAGCGTCGTGCTTTTGCCCGAGCCGTTCGGCCCGAGGAGCCCGTAAACCTCGCCCTCGCGCACCGCAAGGCTCAGGTTCCTGACCGCCACGACCCGCTGCCTCCGCATCGGTACGGGATAGATCTTCGTGAGGTTTTCGATGGTGACCGCATTCATGGAATGATGGAAAATCCTCGCAACCCGGAGACGCGCGGGACTTCGGAGAGCAGCTCGCGCACGATGTGGCCGGCCATCGCGCTCGTCCGGATCGCCTCCAGAAATTCGTCGACCTCTTCGCCCTGGGCGAGCACTTCGACCCGCCCGTCGGGCAGGTTCCTCACGTTCCCGGCCACATCGAACCCGCACGCCATGTTTTTGACCGTCCATCGGAACCCGACCCCCTGGACGCGGCCTTCGTAGCAGGCTTGCACGGATTTCATAAACCGGAGGATGCACGCAACCGCGCCGGACTTCAAGCGGTCTTCCCGAAACAGCCATCATGTTGTGGCGGCCGCTTCGGCTGCGGGGTGCGCCGCCGGATTTCGATCCGGAATTTCAGAAATCCGCGCTGACCGGGCAGTGGTCGCTGCCGCCGACATCCGGCCGGATGAATGCCGAGCGGAGCGAGGAGCGGAGGCTTTCGGAGACGCAGACGTAGTCGATCCGCCACCCGATGTTCCGCTCCCTTGCGCCGGCCCGGTAGCTCCACCATGTGTAATGGCCGCCGCCTTTTTCAAATTCCCGGAAGGAGTCGATGAACCCGGCGGCGAGCACGCGGTCGAAGGCTTCGCGCTCCTCGATCGTGAACCCCGCGTTCCGCGTATTCTCCCTCGGGCGGGCGAGGTCGATCTCGCGGTGGGCGACATTCATGTCCCCACAAAAAACCACCGGCTTCCGGCGCTGGAGGCCGGCGAGAAATTCGATAAACGCCGGCGTCCACTCGCGCGTCCGGTAATCGAGGCGGGCCAGCTCGCGCCCGGAATTCGGGGTGTAAACGTTGACGACGAAGAAATCCCGGAATTCCGCGGTGATCACGCGCCCCTCGTCATCGTGCTCGCCGCGCCCGATCCCGTTGGTCACCTCGAGGGGCCGCTCGCGAGACAGGATCGCCGTCCCCGAGTAGCCGGCCTTCTGCGCCGGATTCCAAAAAACATGGAACCCGTCAAACGCGTGATCCACCTGCTCGGGCCTGGCCTTGATTTCCTGCAGGCACACGATGTCGGCATCCGTCCGGTCGAGGAAGTCGCCTTTGCCGAGGATCGAACGGAGGCCGTTGACGTTCCAGGAAACGAGCTTCATCCGGCGAACGCGAACTCCGCGCGAACCGCGTGGTGGTCGGAGCAGAGCGTGGGGATCACGGCGCGGCTCGCGAGGCGGATGGGGGAATTGAAAAACAGGTGGTCGAGCACAAACGGCATCCGGCGCCAGGTCACCTCCTCGTTTTGCACGGTCCGGAAGCCCGCCGCCGCAAACTGCTCGACAATCCCCTCGCCGGGCGCGCTGTTCAAAACTCCCGCGAGGATCGCCGGCCCCTGCTGCGCGCGCAGCACCGCCTCCACGATGTCCCTCTGAGCGGGATGTTCCGCACTCGACGAACCGATCATGAAAAACGCCTGCAGGTGCGTGTTGAGCAACTGCACCTGGCGTCCGTGAATCACCGTGGATGCCGCGATGAGCAGGCGTTGCGAGGGGATCCGCGGCTGCCCGCCATACTCGAAAACCATCGCCGCCGCCGGAAGATCGATCCTCTCAAAATCCCTCAGCTTCGACTTGCTGAAAATCGCCAGCCCCAGCCCGAACGGAAGCTCCGACTCGTTCGGCGGCGGATAAGAAAACACCGAGTCGTAGCCGCGCAGCCGCGACCGAAGAAAACTGTAATGCGGAGGCGGATCCATCTGCGCCCCGCCCTCGAACCCCCGCTCGACCTCCTGCAGAAAAATGACGTCGGCATCCTGCGCGCCCAGAAATTCGCAGGTCCCCTCCAAATCCACCCGGGGATCATCCGGCGCCGCCTCGTCCCAGGGTTGGCCGTTCTGCATGTTGAAGGTGAGGGCGCTGAATGTCATGAAGCGGTTTCTTGCCAATCCCCGGAATCCGACTGTATAAACCACGGCTCAATCATTTGCAAACCATGTATCAACTCGTTCTCATCCGCCACGGCGAAAGCACTTGGAACAAAGAAAACCGCTTCACCGGCTGGACCGATGTCGAGCTCAGCGACAAGGGCCGCGCCGAGGCGAAGGACGCCGGCGAACTCCTCAAAAAGGAGGGCTTCTCGTTCGACATCGCCTTCTCCTCGCTCCAGAAGCGCGCCCTCAACACGCTCTGGTCGGTCCTTCAGGAACTCGATATCGTCTGGATCCCGATCGAAAAAGACTGGCGCCTCAACGAGCGCCACTACGGCGCCCTCCAAGGCATGAACAAGGCCGAGACCGCCGCCAAATACGGCGACGAACAGGTGCTCGTCTGGCGCCGCAGCTACGACATCCCGCCGCCGCCGCTCGAAAAATCCGACCCTCGCTGGCCGGGCCACGACCCGCGCTACGCCGGGATCGCAAACCTCCCGCTCACCGAGTGCCTCAAGGACACCGTCGCGCGCGTCCTCCCGCTCTGGAAAGAAAAGATCGCGCCAGCCGTCCAGTCGGGCAAGCGCGTCATCATCGCCGCCCACGGCAACAGCCTCCGCGCGCTCGTCAAGTATCTCGACAACGTCTCGGACGCCGACATCATCAGCCTCAATATCCCGACCGGCGTCCCCCTCGTCTATGAGCTCGACGCCGACCTCAAGCCGATCAAGCACTACTACCTCGGCGATCAGGATGCCATCGCCGCCGCCATGAACGCCGTCGCCAGCCAGGGCAAGGCAAAATAAAAGCGGCCCCGGATTTCCCGATCACCACCCGGCGATCTGCCGGAGCCGTTCGAGGGTGATTTCCTCGAGCGAGGCGACCGCCGCGTCCGCCGAGGCCAGATCCGCAAGCGGGTGGGTCGTCGCCACGGCGAGGACTTTCATGCCCGCCGCACGCGCCGCCGCGATCCCGACATGCGCGTCCTCGATGACAAGGCAGTCCGCCGGAGCAAGCCCCAGCTTTATTGCGGCAAGGAGGAAGACGTCCGGTGCGGGCTTGCCGTTCTGCACGTCATCTCCGCAGACGACCGCATCGAAAAATTCTTCGAGCCCGGTGGCTGCGAAGATGGCGGCGAGGTTCGAGCGGGGCGTGGAGGATCCGAGCGAGCGGGGGATGCCGGCCGCGCGGAGCGCATCGAGAAGTTCGCGCGCGCCGGGCAGGACGTTCACCCCCTGATCCCGTACGAGTTCGCGGTAGAGTTCCTCCTTGCGGTCCGCGATCCGCACGATCTCCGCCGGGTCGTCGGTCCAGCGCAAAAGGCCGGGAATGATTTCCTGGTTTTTTTTCCCGAAGCCCGCCTTGAAATGTTCCGGGAGCAGCGGTTTCCCGATCTCCTCCGCGACCAGTTCCCACGAACGCTCGTGCTGGGCCGACGAATCAATGACGACCCCGTCCCAGTCGAAAATCACGCCATTCATAGCCCCAGGACGCGGGCCAGCATTTTTTCGTCGGGCGAGGGGCCGACCAGGGCGAGAGCGATGCGGGAGGGATCGAGAATCGCGCGCGCCGCCTCGCGCACCTCCTCTGCCGTCACCGCGCGGATCTTCTCGTGCACGGATTCCGGATCCACAATTTTCCCGTAAACGAGGACCGAGCTGCCGAGGCGCATGTTCTGGCTCGACGTGCGCTCGAGCGACATCCGGCTCGAGCCGACCGCGAATTCCTTCGCGCGCTTCAGCTCGGCCGGCGCGGGCGGCCGCGAACTCATCCGCTCGAAGTCCGCGAGGATCAGGCGCAGGGATTTTTCGAGGTTCTTCCGGTCGAGGCCGACTGCGATGTGGAAGGCACCGCTGTCGTCGAGGGTGAGCGGATGAGTGCTCACCGAGTAGCAGAGCCCGCGCTTTTCCCGCAGCTCCTGAAAGAGCCGCGAGCTGGCATTCCCTCCCAGGATGACATGCATCAAGTGGCAGGCGTAGCGGCGTTCGTCCATGTGGCTGAACGCCGGCAGCGCGAGGGCGACCTGCGTCTGCTGCACGTCCCGCCCCTCCACTTTCAGGCGCGGTTTCGACGGTTGCGCCGGGGCCGGCTTCGCGACCGGCTTCCGGCCTTTGCCCAATCCGGCAAGCTGGCGGCCGACCCGCTCGACGACGTCCTCGTGGCGGATCTTCCCCGCTGCCGACACGACCGTGCTGGCCGCATGGTAGTGGCTCGCCCGGTAGGCGAGAAACTCGTCGCGGCCGAACCCCTCGATCGTCTCGAGGGTGCCGGTGATCGGACGCCCGAGCGGATGGCGCGGCC
>Ga0194039_1000931_pt1 | contig 16329 bp, 22 predicted proteins | sample JunL228m_MetaG_FD_148679 | JGI IMG/M metagenome (GOLD analysis project Ga0194039, IMG submission 148679) | Anoxic zone freshwater microbial communities from boreal shield lake in IISD Experimental Lakes Area, Ontario, Canada - Jun2016-L227-8m | ecosystem: Environmental > Aquatic > Freshwater >... | reverse complement strand
GATCATTAGAAGATAATAATGATGAGGCTAGTTAATTCTATGAATGAATATGTTGCTTTTATTGCTGTTTTGCCCCCAATTGGTACGACTAATATTTTGTCCGCGAAGATGATTGTTAGAATACCCGCAAAAATTCTGAAGTATATCGATGATATTGGGTTGGAATGAATATGCTAGATAAAAAATATATGGCCGGGCCTTGGATTACGAAGCACGAAATTGATGTTGTGAACGACTGTATGCAAAATGGATGGTATAATTATGACTATGTTGAAAAATTTCAGAAAGAATTTGCTGAATATCATGGTCGTAAATATGGGATAATGACCCCCAATTGTACAACGGCTATCCACCTCTTACTTACAGCACTTGGTATCCAGGATGGGGATGAAGTAATTGTTCCGGATATGACGTGGATTGGATCAACTGCAGGAATCAGTTATTTGCGTGCAAAACCGGTTTTTTGCGATATCGATCCAATCAACTGGTGCATTGATCCAAAATCGGTCGAACGTGCCATTACGCCCAAGACAAAAGCAGTGATTGCCGTTGATCTTTTTGGTAACATGCCAGATATGACACGATTAAAACAAATTTGTGATAATCATGGGATATATCTTATTGAAGATGCAGCAGAAGCCATAGGATCACAATACTATGGAGTCCGTGCAGGTAAATTTGGGATAGGTTCAGCATTCAGTTTTCATCGTACAAAAACTATAACAACTGGCGAAGGAGGGATGATACTTCTTGACGATGATATTCTTTATGAGCGGTGCATGTTTTTACGTGATCATGGACGAAAACCCGATGGACAAATGTACTACAATTATGAAGTGACTTACAAGTATATGCCGTTTAATTTACAGGCTGCGATGGGGTATGCACAATTCCAGCGAATCAATGAATTAGTAGGTAAAAAGCGTTTAATTTTTGAAACCCATAAAAAATATCTTGCAGATATCCCGGACATCCAATTAAACTATGACTCAAAAGATATTGTCAATGGGGTCTGGATCACCGGACTTGTGTTTGGAAAAAGCCATAAACTAAAAAAAATTGATGCTATCAGTAAACTGGAAAAAATGGGATATCCCGCCCGACCCTTTTTTTATCCCCTGTCCTCATTACCCGCATATCCGGGCTTCCGGGAAATCTACGAATCAAAAAATATTCATGCCTATGACATTTCATCACGCGGCATTAATCTCCCGGGGGCGCTCATTTTAGAAGATGAACAAATTAAAGATTATTGTAATGCGATTCATAAGTTAGTGGGGTAATATCGATGGCTGACAAAATTAAAATATCGTCAATAAAAGGTAAAAATATTGTCATCACCGGCGGACTTGGATTCATCGGAAGTAATCTTGCATACTCCTGTGTCAAGTATGGGAGCAATGTCACAATTGTGGATAATTTGGATCCAGAGGCAGGGGGAAACAATTTCAATATTCAGCCATTTGAGAATGATATTAAAGTAATCTCAGGTGATATCTGTGATAGCAATCTGATGCAGAAGGTACTAAAAACCGCCGATATTGTAATAAATTGTGCCGCCCTGAGTTCGCACACTCAATCATTACATGAGCCCTACCGCAATCTTGAAGTAAATAGCACTGCGGTATTAGGTATGTTGGAAATTATTAAAAACATTAATCCCAGAATTCAGTTTATTCAGATTGGTACCACCACACAGATTGGAAAGAGTCATTCTTCACCCGTTGATGAAAGCCACCAGGAATTCCCCCTTGATCCCTATTCCGCTCATAAATCACTTGCAGAGAAGTATACGTACATGTATTCGCAGGTACATGGATTAAAAATAAATATCATCCGTCTCCCAAATATATACGGTCCAAGGGCAGCTATAAACTCACAATTTCTAACGTTTAATAATTATTTCATTGGATTAGCACTGCAAAATAAAGACATCACGATCTATGGAGACGGTCTCCAGTACAGGAACCTCTTATATGTGGATGATGCTGTTGATGCAATTCTGAATGTAACCGAAAAGAGTGCTGGTTCAGGAGAAGTATACCTTGCGGTTCATGATGATCATGTTACCGTAGCTGAAGTTGCAGAAAAAATAGTATCTGTGTTTGGCAAAGGAACGGTACGCTATATCCCATGGCCTGAGGGAAGAAAAAATATCGATGTCGGTGATGCCATCTATACCAATAAAAAAATTAAGCGTGATATTGGATGGCTCCCAAAAACTTCATTTATTGAAGGATTGACAAAAACAAAAGATTACTATTATGTGTGTCTGGAGAAATATCTATGAGAATGAAAAAAATTGTCGTTACTGGCGCACTTGGGCATATCGGTTCGCATCTCATCAGATCACTTCCTGCCGCATTCCCCGATAGCACAATAATACTTCTTGATAATTTGTCAAGTCAGCGGTACTGTTCCTTATTTAATCTCTCGGATAAAGTGAGATACCAATTCATTGAAGGAAACATCCTTACTACCGAATTAGATCCGATCTTTTCAGGGGCACAGGTAGTCATCCATCTCGCAGCCATTACAGATGCAGCAAATAGTTTCTCCAACGAAGAAGAGGTTAATAAGACAAATTACGAGGGGACAAAGCGAATCGCATATGCGTGCATGAAAAACTCAGTATCCCTGATTTTTTTATCAACTACCAGTGTCTACGGGACTCAAAAAGACATTGTTGACGAATTTTGTTCAAAAGAAGAACTCTGTCCTCAAAGTCCCTATGCAGCATCCAAATTGAAATCTGAAAACTTTTTATTGCAATTAAGAAAAGAGAATAACTTCCCATTTATTATCTGTCGATTTGGAACAATATATGGGACATCAATTGGTATGCGATTTCACACCGCGGTCAATAAATTTTGCTGGCAAGCGGTAAACGACCAACCGATAACGGTATGGAAAACTGCATTAAATCAGAAAAGACCATATTTACACATTGATGATGCATCTAATGCTATAATTCATATTATTCAAAATAATATTTTTGACGGAGAAATTTTTAATATCCTAACTTCAAACTCCGCGGTACAAGAAATTATTGATGTAATCAAGGAACGAATTCCCACGTTATCTATAGAGTTAACCGATAATCAAATCATGAACCAATTATCATACAATGTTAGCAACGAACGGTTCAAAAAAACCGGGTTTGTGTATCACGGTTCATTAAAAAGCGGGATTGAAGAGACTTTGGAATTATTAAGTGGTATCTTCAATTGGAAGTACAAGGATGAATAAAATGAGTGAAAAGAAACTATATTCCAGAATAGAATTTGAAGAACTACGCAAAATTTGGGCTCAGGAAATGGTCGATGACATTCCTTTGACTCAAGAAGCACGGGATGTTTTTATTAAGGCTGATCGGCATAATTGGATTCATCAAACTAACTGGTGTGGTGAACCTGTATTGCAGTTACCTCAGGACATGTTTGCATTACAGGAAATCATCTATAAAACACGCCCAAATTATATTATTGAAATAGGAGTTGCTTGGGGAGGTTCCCTTCTCTTTTATGCAACCTTGCAAGAAGTTCTTGGGGGAGAACTTGTAATCGGAGTGGATATTTTTATTCCGGATGATTTGAGAGAACGATTGAATTCTCACTCTTTACTGTCAAAAAGAATAAAATTAATTGAGGGGTCATCTATCGACGATTCAGTAATTGATAAAATTAAAAAGATTATTGGTAATGACAAAAAGGTTATGGTAATACTTGATTCTTACCATACTCACGAACATGTAATCCAGGAATTGAATAAATACTCACCTTTTTGCGGGGAAGGACAATACATTGTTGTGGCTGACACAATTATTGATATGATTCCTCCTCAAACTCATCGTCCAAGACCATGGGGACCGAATAACAATCCAAAAACTGCTGTAGACGAATTCCTTAAAACACATACCGAATTTGTAGTAGACCATGAAATTGATCGAAAATTATTGTTCACCTGCAATCCTTCAGGATACTTAAAACATGGATAACAAATATTATTGTAGAAATAATAGAGAGAAAGACCTATGAAAGGAATTGTTCTTGCCGGCGGAAGCGGCACCCGTTTATACCCTTTAACGCAATGCATTTCCAAACATTTGTTGCCGGTGTACAACAAACCGATGATTTTTTACCCCATTTCCATCCTGATGTTATCTGGTATCAGGGAGATCCTGATCATTTCAACACATGAAGATCTTCCTCGGTACAAACAATTACTTGGTGATGGAAAAAAATGGGGTTTGTGGTTTTCCTATGCACTCCAACCCCGGCCTGATGGTCTTGCCCAGGCATTCATCATAGGGGAAAAATTTATTGGAAAGGATTCAGTAGCATTAATTTTAGGAGATAATCTCTTTTTTGGCCAGGGGTTTGGACAATTATTGAAAAATGTGATCCGCCGGAAAAAAGGTGCTACAGTTTTTGCATACCGGGTGAAAAATCCCAGCCAGTTTGGTATTGTTGAATTTGATAGTGAGAACAATATCCTGTCTGTCGAAGAGAAACCCGAAAAACCGAAATCGAATTTCGCTATTACCGGACTCTATTTCTATGATAACGATGTTATCTCGATCGCAAAAAAAGTCAAACCCTCCGCCCGGGGTGAATTGGAAATAACCGATGTAAATAATGCATATCTTCAGAGAAAGGAATTGCATGTTGAAATACTGGGTCGTGGATTCTCATGGCTGGATATGGGTACGTTCGAATCACTCCTGAATGCTTCACAATTTGTTGAGACTCTGGAAAAACGCCAGGGTTTTATGATTGCATGTCTTGAAGAGATCGCGTACATCATGGGATATATCACAAAAGAACAGCTCTTATGCTTTGCCGCAGAGATGAGCAAGAATGATTACGGAAAATATCTGCTACAAATTGTTGAGGAGAATAAATAGGAGTACCTCCTATGCAGACCGCTGGTTCTGACACACGTCCGATCCTTATAACGGGAGGATGCGGATTCATCGGTTCTAATTTTATTCCCTTTTTTCTAGAGGAATATTCCAAATACCAGATTATCAATCTCGACAAACTAACCTATGCTGGCAACCGAGACAATGTGAAAGAGGTTGAGGATAATCCAAGATACAAATTTATTCAAGGGGATATTTGTGACCGCACGTTAATTGAAAATATTTTTCATGAGTTTGATATTAGAGGAGTTATTCATTTTGCAGCAGAATCCCATGTAGATAACTCGATAAAAAAACCGGATGTATTTATTAAAACAAATGTTGAAGGCACGTTTACCTTACTTGACGTTTCAAAAAATTACTGGTTGGAGACCCCACATACCTACAAAAAAGAGTATCTGGGATGTCGTTTCCACCATATATCCACCGATGAGGTATATGGTTCCCTGAACAATACTGGCATCTTCTCTGAAGATACACCGTATGCCCCTAATAGTCCCTATAGTGCGAGTAAAGCAGCTTCGGATTTCCTTGTACGAAGTTATTATCATACGTATGGGTTAAACACGGTCATTTCAAACTGTTCAAATAACTACGGCCCGAAACAACATGCCGAAAAGTTCATTCCGACAATTATCCGGAAAGCGATACATCTTGAAAAAATTCCCATTTACGGCACCGGGAAGAATATCCGGGATTGGATCTATGTTCTTGATCACTGTAAGGCACTTGATTGTATATTTCATAAAGGAAGAACCGGCGAATGGTATAATGTTGGTGCACGAAACGAGCAGAATAATATTGCGATTGCAGAAAAGATTTGTGGGTTTCTTGATGAGCTCGCTCCCGAATTCAAAAGGAATTCAACAATTAACAATTATTCTGAACTTATAGAATTTATCGCAGATCGACCAGGTCATGATTTCCGTTACGCGATTGACTCAACAAAAATTGAAAAAGAACTTGGATGGAGATCTGATGAGAAATTTGATGACAGATTGAAAAAGACAATACGGTGGTATTTGCTGCAAGAATAATGGATATTACGAAAACACAATAACATTCAAGCACATTTATATTGCACAGTATATGTGTGTTAGATCAACTCCCATTCCAGTAAAGGGCGTACCGGACCTGGATACGGTCCTGAATACCCACTTCCCCTTGTGAGAATGCCATCCATCGGATCATGGATTGTAATAAAGACTAGATCCTTTTCATTAAAATGTATACACTGGGGATGTATGCTGTCTAACGCAACTCCAATATAAAATGTTCCGGAATTCAAAAAATTACCCGGAATTTTACATCGTGATGTATATCTCCCTGCTTTCATTTTTTTTATTGAGTCAAAATCCATCCCTGAGTCTGTTGTCACAAAGACAGTCTGACCATAGGAATCTTTGATTTGCAGGTTGGGGAGAACACGCATACCGGCTTCAAATAGTTCATACTCCATTTCAATGAAGAACGGTTCATCAATCCGGGCATCGGTAATGGGAGATCCTTTTATATTAATAATTCGCACAGCGTGGAGTATCGCTTTTTTATCGCCGGGTTTGCGCTCATTAAATATCAGTTCTCCATTCCCGAACTGATCTGAATTCAGATAAAGATTGATAACCTGTTCAACAGCACCGGATGAACGGATGCTTCCCTTCTCAAGCAGGATACCAGTACCACAAAGTGATGAAATCATTGACATATTATGACTCACAAAGAGGACCGTTTTCCCCTCACCTTTACTGACTTGATCCATCTTCCCAAGACACTTCTTCTGGAATTGTGCATCCCCAACAGCTAATACCTCATCCACAACAAGAATTTCCGGATCGAGATGCGCTGCAACGGAAAATGCAAGACGTACTTGCATGCCACTTGAATATCGCTTTACGGGAGTATCTAAAAATGTTTCAACTCCGGAAAATTTCACAATCTCATCAAACTTTTCTTCAATCTCGGTTTTCTTCATGCCAAGGATGGAACCGTTCAGGAAAATATTTTCTCGTCCTGTCATCTCCGGATGAAAACCCGTCCCTACTTCCAGCAGGGAACCCACACGCCCATGCAGTTCAATGGTTCCTTCAGTAGGTGTAGTAACGCGGGATAAAATCTTCAGTAACGTCGATTTCCCCGCACCATTCCTCCCGATGATGCCAACGACCTCTCCCTGCCCCACATCAAAAGAGACATCCTTCAGCGCCCAGAATTCTTCTGCAGGGAGAGCCCGGTTGAATCGCTTGAATGGCACCTTCACCGAATTAACAATCGCATCTCGTAATGTATGATATTTTTCCTGCGGTCCGCCAATTGCGTACTTCTTGCCGAGTTTATGGACACGGATGGCGATGTTGTTATTGGTCATGAATGGGGCTCTCCTCTGTATGTTTCAACTATTTCCTGTATTGTCCCATGAAATGACATTTAATCCGGGGACATGTTTGAAATGATCATCCCGACTGAGAAGTGGGACTTTTAGATCGAGGCATGCTGCTGCAATCCAGATATCATTCTCAGGAATTGGAGTGCCTTGTCTCTTAAGAGTGAAACGAACTTTGGCATAGCGTGCAGCAACAGATTCATCGATCGGCATTACAAGAGAATACCCGGCAAATTTGTTTACAAACTTTTCGTTGTTCGTGGTTTTTGTGCTGTTTAATGCACCATACAGGAGTTCGCCAATAACGGTAACGGGTAAAATAATTACATCTGATTCATCGACCAGCTTGCATACCTCAGAAATACCTTCCCGGTAAGCGATTACCGCATTGGTATCCAAAGCTAACCTACCAATTGCCTTCAATACTTTCGAACTCCTCATCAATGCATTTCTGCATTTCCCGTGCTTCGTCATGGGTTATTGTTCCCGCCAGATTTCGAAGACCGTTTTTAACAGGACACCTGGTGAATATCGCAACCATCCTCTCATGTTCTTCTATGCCATCTACCGGTCCAAGAGGTTTAAATACGTTATTTTCATACACAACTTCAATCGCCTTTGTCATAATTACACTATCCACCGTATGGCACTCTACTTACCATTATATTTTATGGCAAATAACTTGTTGGGTTGATGGTATGCACCCCATAGTGTGGCTTACAAACAACACTCCTTCCTATCATCTGTCTACACATCCTTCAGCGCCCAGAACTCTTCAGCAGGGGTAGCGTGATGAAATCGCTTAAACGGTGCCTTCACCGAATTGACAATTGCACCGAGGGTGTATTTCTTCCCCAACCCCCGGACACGGATAGCAATATCATCAGTCATGAATATCACACCACATCCGCGAAGTACTGCTCCATCCTCTTGAAGTAGAACAAACCCCCGACAAGCAGCACAACAACAACGCCGATAGAGACCAGCATCATCGCCTCAGGCGGTTTCGCGCCGAGAAGCGCCCAGCGGAAACCATCAATCACGCCCACCATCGGATTGAGTCCGTAGAATATACGGTATTGTGCTGGGATCATCGAACTGGGATAGACAATCGGCGATGCATAGAGCCCGAGCTGGATGATGAACGGGAGGGTGTACTGGAAATCCCGGTATTTGATGTTGAGCGCTGACAGCCAGAGCCCGATCGCTAACGAGGTCGCGAGAGCAAGGAGGATGAAGAGCGGGAGAAGAACGATCGCGATGGTTGGTACAAATCCGTAATATGCCATCATGATGATGAGGATGATGAACGCGATGAAAAAATCCACCAGCGGCGAGAGGATTCCGGAGATCGGCATGACTAGGCGCGGGAAATATACTTTCGTCATGATACTCGCATTGCTCACCATGCTCGTTGTCGAACGGGTAAGCCCTTCAGAGAAGAGCGTCCAGGGAAGGAGGGCAGCAAAGCTGAACAGGGGATAGGGGACGCCGTCTGAGGGAATCTTTGCAAATCCTCCGAAGAAGAGGGTGAAGATGATCATCATGAAGAGCGGCTGGATGATCGCCCAGAGAAAGCCAAGGGCTGTTTGTTTGTATCTTATTTTTACGTCGCGGGCGACAAAGCTGTAGAGCAGTTCGCGGTACTCCCAAAGCTCGCGGAAATCAACGGGCACCCACTTCTTTGGCGGGCGGATGATGAGGGTAGGGACGGGTGCCGGGTAACTTGTATTGATTGGGATTGTTGGATTTTGTGTCATTGTTATCCTCTCACACTCTTAACCCAGGTTACATACTGTTCTATTCCTTCATGAACAGTAATTTTCGGCATCCACCCAAGCGACTCACGGGCTTTTCTGTTATCTGCAAGAGTATCGCGGGTATCTCCTTTTTGCTCGGATGCGGGAACAATCTTTGCATTCTTCTGGCATTGTTGTTCCATCACGCGTATCAGATCGTTAACCGTGATCCGGCTTCCCCCACCAATATTGTACACGTCCCCGCAACTTCCGTGTTGGGCAGCAAGAAGATTTGCCTCTACCACATCAGTGATAAACGTAAAATCCCGGGTCTGCGTTCCATCGCCATACAAAGTAAGGGCATCACTGTTGGTGATCGCCTTTACAAATTTATTGATTGCCATATCCGGTCTCTGTCGTGGACCATAGACCGTGAAATACCGGAGCGATACCGTTGGAACTCTATAGTTTTTCCAGTACAGGTAACAGAGGTGCTCTGCGGCAAGTTTGGATACCCCATACGGAGATACCGGTTGCGGTTTCATATCCTCCCGCATTGGCAGGGGTGCATCCCCGTACACGGAAGACGAAGAAGCATACACAAATTTCGTCAGGGGTTTATCCTTGTACCATTCGAGAAGCCGCTGCGTCGCCTCGATGTTGTTCCGCGTATAAATCGAGAAACTTGAGCCCCACGATGCCCGGACACCAGCCTGCGCTGCTTCGTGAAAAATATAATCCACATCAGGAAAAGCATCCACTTCAAGAAGATCTTTCTCAATAAAGGTGAAACGATGATTTTTCCGGGCATCGGAAATATTGGACACCTTAATTGACCTGGCGTAATAGTCGGTAAAACAATCGATCCCGGTAACCTCATACCCGTCCGTAAGAAGGCGATCCGTGAGGTGACTCCCGATAAACCCGGCACACCCAGTCACCAGCGCCTTCATTGCTTCATCACCAACTTTAAGTATTCTCTCAATTGATCGCCCATCTGTTCGTCCCTCAACCCAAAATCGATAATCGTCTCGATATATCCGAGTTTATCTCCGGTATCGAACCGTTTCCCAAGATAATTATAGGCATAAACGTGTTGCTTTTTTAACAGTAATTTTACCGCATCGGTCAATTGAATCTCTCCTCCAATGCCGGGAACCACATCATGTAAGCAGTCAAAAATTTCCGGGGTGAAAAGATATCTACCGATCGCGCCGAGATTGGAGGGGGCATCCTGAACCGATGGCTTTTCGACAATATCTTCAAGGAGATGAAGGGACTCATCAATTTTTTGTCCTTTTATTATCCCATAACTGGATATTTTTTCTTTAGGGGTTTCCTGAACAGCAATGATTGACGAATGTGTTTTCTTAAACGCGTTGATGAGCTGCAATGTACAGGGAATCGTATCCTGCAAAATATCATCACCGAGTAAAACAGCGAAGGGTTCATTTCCTATGTGTTTTTTTGCAATCTGCACTGCATCGCCAAGTCCGTGGGGTTCTTTCTGGCGGATGTAATGTATCGAACAATGCGAGTATACATCCTCAAGCAGTTTGAGTTTGTCGGCGTCGTTTTTGGATTTTAAATGGGATTCAAGTTCCGGGGAATGATCAAAATAATCTTCAATTGCCCGTTTCTTACGTCCGCTGATAATGAGAATATCATCAATGCCGGACAGGAGTGCTTCTTCAACAACGTAATGAATGACCGGCCGGTCAATAATGGGAAGCATCTCTTTTGGCATCGATTTTGTTATCGGAAGAAACCGGGTGCCAAGACCGGCTGCTGGTATTACTGCTTTTGTTATTTCACTCACCAGCACACCCCCTCATAGATTGCCGCCTCATTCCGTGCTTTTTCAACCCGGCGTCCATCAATAACAATTTTTCCATGGTAATCCAGATCCTCAAACTCCTTCCATTCCGTCACTATGAGCACAGCATCAGCGGTCAAAACCTCTGATGCAGATGAAGTATAGTGAAGATCCGGAAATAGCAACCTGAAATTATCCATGGCAACCGGATCATATACTTTTACGCGGGCACCTGCTTTAAGGAGCATGTTAATAATGGGTATTGCCCGGGCTTCGCGGATATCATCGGTGTCAGGCTTGAATGCAAGTCCCAGCACTCCAATTGTGCGGTTCCTGGGATTAATGTGCTTTTTAAGTAGCGCAATCATCCGCTTGGGCTGGTCGTCATTTATTTCCATAACTGAATTTAGAACTTTTGTGGTGATCCCTTTGGATTTTGCATGGGCAATGAGTGCACACACATCTTTTGGGAAACAGGAACCACCGAACCCGATACCGGCACGGAAAAATTTCGGGTTGATTCTTGTATCAAGACCGACACCTTCGAAAACGGAATAACTGTCGATACCGAGTTCCTTGCAGAGATTTCCTATCTCATTGGCGAAACTGATTTTCGTTGCGAGGAATGCATTGCTTGCAAATTTTATCATCTCAGAAGTGCGGAGGGTTGTGGTAAAGATCGGCACATTGAGAGGTTTATACAATTTTTCCAGTACATCCCTTGATTTTTGATCCTGTGCCCCGATAACAACACGATCGGTTTTAAAGAAATCTTCGATTGCAGTTCCCTCTTTGAGAAATTCCGGGTTTGATGCAATGCCGAAATCAACGAAGGCTTTCTTTCCGGATTCCTTCTCTAAAATCGGAATAACCAGATTTTCAATCGTACCGGGAAGCACCGTACTTTTTGTCACAATGGTGTGATATTTCGTGTCAGAACGAAGGGCTTTTCCTATGCTGTGGGAAACGGTTTCGATCTGGCTTAAGTCACTCGCCCCGTCTTTTCGGGGAGGGGTACCAACGCAGATAAACGTAAGTTCAGTCTTCCGGACCGCGTCTGCAATATCAGTAGTTGTCGAAATTCTCTCTTGGTTTTTCGATAATAATTGATCCAGGCCCGGTTCAAAAATGGGGCTCTTTCCGGATTTTATTACATCAAGTTTCTTTGTATCCCTGCCAACAAACGTGATGTGATGTCCCATTTCTGCAAAGCATGCCCCTGTTACAGAGCCAATATATCCTGTTCCGATTATTGAAATATGCATGGAATCACGTTTTTTTAATATCTATCATATTTAAGACGACTGATAAAATAATGTTTCTAAAAATCACGTTACTATCGATTATTTGCCAAAGGATTTTTTTGGGTTCTGTTTCTAACATGGATCACAACTTCCGGTAAAATATCCCCAGCTTCTCCGCTGCATCCCGGTCCACCATCCCCCGCACATCCACAAGTACCGGATGAGCATCCATCAGTGAACGGATCTTTTCAACGGACATCTCCCTAAACGAAGAATGCGCCACCGCAATGATCACCGCATCCATCTTTTTATCCAGATTAGGCAGGGGAATCGCGCCGAAGTGCTTGATCTCAGCAGGAGTCAGCATCGGGTCATACCCATATACATTGATGTCGTAATCCTTGAGTTCCTCCACCATGTTCTCAGCCGGTGACTCGCGGGTATCAGGAACATCCTCTTTGTACGTGAGCCCCATGATGAGGACATTGGATCCTTTGGTAGTCTTGCCTACCTTGTTCAAACCCTTGACCGCCATGGTGGCGACATACCGGGGCATGGAGTCGTTTATGGCACGCCCGGCAAGGATGACCTGCGCCCGGTACCCGACTTCTTTGGCTTTCTTGACAAGATAGTAGGGGTCGACGGGGATGCAGTGCCCGCCGACCATACCGGGCTTGTAGGGGTGGAAGTTCCACTTGGTGCCGGCAGCTTTTAACACCTCGGCAGTATCAAGCCCGAGCCGGGCAAAGATCATGGAAAGCTCGTTCATCAAAGCGATATTGAGGTCGCGCTGGATATTCTCTATCACCTTTGCCGCCTCAGCGGTTTTGATATCAGGGGCACGGTACACGTTAGTCACGAGAGCATAGAGCTCGCACAGGTCATCAGTTGTCTTCTTGTCCATGCCAGAAACAATCTTGGTGATGTTTTTTAAGATATGCTCCTCATCACCAGGATTGATCCGTTCAGGGGAATAGCCGACAAAGAAGTCCTTCCCGCACATCATGCCGGATTCCTTTTCCAGGATCGGTGCCATCAGCTCTTCTGATACGCCGGGATAAACCGTGGATTCTAAAACGACAATCGCCCCTTTTTTTAAGTTCTGTCCCACCATCGTTGATGCGGAGACGACAGGTTCCAGGTCCGGCTCCTTTGCCTTTGTCACCGGTGTCGGGACAGCAATGATAACAAAATCCGCCTCTTTGATCTTTTTCGGATCGGTGGTGGCTTCGATGTTATTGCCCGGCGTTTTATTCAGTTCATTGACTTTCTTTTTATCCCGGCGGTAACCGATCGTCCGGATGTGCCGGGAAAAATCCTGCGCCAGCGGGAGACCCACATACCCAAGTCCGACAACGCAGACGGTTTTATTGAGAAGTTTTTTGGATGCCATAAAATGAACTCCGGATTAAAGTACTTACGTATACTCTCTCGTGATACAGGAAAAATATATCGGAATGCATATCTGGGATCAACGGTTTATCCATTATCCGGCACTCATGGTGTGGGGGATCAAAGAGACCCTCCCCCACGCCAAAAAAAGTCCAATCCAGCCCCGGATTCCAGCACACCCCTGCCAAACGCTGGTGCGACAGGGAGGATGTGTCCGCCGCCTCACAAAAACCTGTTAAAATCGGCTGTTTCAGGAAAATAACCGTTTTAACGAGAGTAAAAAGTGCTCTTTAACGTTTACGCATCACGGGGCATTTTTGGCTTTAGTATTCATCAGGGTCACAGGAGATCATGCCCAATAACCCCATTGGCAACGGGACCCGGATCCGGAAGAAATCCGGGAAAGTGATGATTAACGGGGGGTATTGGGAAGAACGTCATTTCCCACAACAAATGATTATGGGAGGATACTGGAATACCCCCTATCAGACATCTCAGGGTCATAGTGCTGCCCCGTATGGACAAGGATCTCGGTATGATCCTTCCGCAGTTCGCGAGACACCGGGGCGCACTTGACAAACTGGGGCCTTGCACCGACAATGGTGACGATCTTCACAGTAGAAGATAAGGCAGTGATCAGTTAATCGTGTTTCTGTGCGATTCTAAAAAAGCCCGTATGTGCGTATGTGAAATATTGCGTCAGTGGCAGGCTGGTATGAAAATCGCATTCGCTTTTTTTTGCGACCGTGTCTGTGAATGCTGTCCTCATTCTTTTTTTTAAGGGTCGTGATTTTTTACGAGTTGGAGTGATGATGATTCTCTAAAGACAACCCATATATTGCTTACCCGTACTCTGGCATGTCCAATTATTATTTCACTTTTGAAATACAATCTTCTTTGAACTCTGACAGGGACAGTATATCCGGTTTTTTGTACTCACTTTCAGACAGGATCGATGGAACCCGGTATTTTTTCATTGCGGTATCGGATGAAAGGAAGATATCCATATCATACGCCATCGCATATGCAAGGTGCGTTTTATCAGTAACCTGACTGATAAAACGACCATCTGAAATATCCTGAGAAAATTCATAACAAATGAATGGAACCGAATTATTCGGGACAAGAATTGTAATATCCCAATGGTTCAACTCCTGAATAAACCTGTTGATATATTCGGGATCCTTTCCCTTTTTTAGCATAATAAGGATTGTTTCACCAATGACAGTTATCGATGTGAATAAGATGAAGCCTTTGTTTATTGCGTGGTTCAAAATGGTTTTACAGTTATCATCATCAAGACATTCAAAAAAGATATCAGAGTCGAGGAATAACGATCTCATAATTTTTTAAGTTGCAGATATCGTTTAACCCGCCGGTCGGATTCTTCCCGGCTTATCGCAAACCGGATACACCCATCAGGACCAACACCCCCACCATACGGTAACATCCCGCGTGCGTACGGTTTACCGATAACTTGCTCCGGGCTAAACTCGGCTGCTTCCATCACATTCACCTTTGTCTGATATGTGTATCTTTTGTTTTGTATAAGTAGATTGGTTTTTTGTGCAATCGCCAAAGGATATGCTCAATTCATCATGCCGTATTCTATGAGAACCGGAGTCCACACCAAGGTTGTAATCGGGCGTCGGGATCTGGAGTTCATCAAAGAAAACATCCGACATCTCCGGGTCATAGTGCTGCCCGGTATGTACGAGGATTTCGGCATGGTCCTTTTGGAGTTCGCGGGAGACCGGGGCGCACTTGACAAACTGGGGCCTTGCACCGACAATTGTGACGATCTTCATAAAAAAATCCCTGTGATAAATTTAAAAACTTCTTATTTGTCGATAATAGTTTTCAATTTACGTTTGAGTTGTGGAAGATCCTCTGTTATTGTAGTCCAGAGAATCCACATGTCTACATCAAAATACCTGTGTGTGACAAGATTTCTCATGCCGTTGATATACTTCCAGTCAATATCCTGATGCAGAAAGGCAGATCTCCGGTGGATTATTTGTGGCTGCATACCCTAGTACCTGCATCTTCCGGATGATATTTATGAATGTGTCATCGATCTGACATCCGATTATCAGTTCGCACGGTACCCGGATATCAGCGACTGTGTTCCTTATGAGCAGTATGACGAAACGCTTGCTCTGGAACGGGTAAAAAGTGCACAAAGAATATTTACACATCTTCGCAACAGTTATTGTAAACTTCTGGAGAATGAATTATGAGCAATGACCGGCTTCTTAACCAATATAAAAAAACGGTTGTACCGGCAATTATCCGGATTTTTTCACCAGTAAAAGTCCTGATCTTTGGCTCCCGTGTGAATGGCACTGCAACGAAAGATTCTGATATTGATGTCATTATCGTTGCTGAAACATTTGCAGGGATCACTTTTGTCAGACGTATGGCAATGGTTATGAAATCTGCTCGGTTTAAAAAACACGTGGATTATCTCTGCTATACCCCGGAAGAATTTGAGCGATTGAAAAATACATCGGGCATTCTTAAAGATGCCGTATCCAGCGCTATCGAAGTACCGCTCTGATCTTTTTTTATGTCTTGTCTGCGTCACAATCAGAGTTATCGGTCGCGATACATAAACAGAACATTCCTTTGAGTGAGCTGATTGATATTCTCATCAGGCAGGTGAGAGAAGCTCAAGGTGGATCTCTGAAGAATTATTGATGATTCGATGAATGAATTTCACAACTTCCAATAATACACCCCAGCCTTCTCCGCCCCATCCCGTTCCACCATCCCGTTCCACCATCCCGTTCCACCATCCCGTTCCACCATCCCGTTCCACCATCCCGTTCCAC
>Ga0194039_1000929_pt1 | contig 16331 bp, 8 predicted proteins | sample JunL228m_MetaG_FD_148679 | JGI IMG/M metagenome (GOLD analysis project Ga0194039, IMG submission 148679) | Anoxic zone freshwater microbial communities from boreal shield lake in IISD Experimental Lakes Area, Ontario, Canada - Jun2016-L227-8m | ecosystem: Environmental > Aquatic > Freshwater >... | reverse complement strand
ATATTGCTCTACGCATACCTTCGGAAGCGGCAAGATTCAAGTTATGAGCATTTATGGAAGGAAGACCCCTGAGCCAGCAAAAGTATTAGGGCTTGGGCTGCGGCGATTTTGGCGGTGTCCTTCCTGAAAGCAGTAAAGCATCAGCCTCGATGAAAATGCATGCTTTCGAACGGAAATAAGTGATGTTGTTTTCTCAGCCCAATGCAGCTATATTCTTGGATGATGGGACAAGACGGCAACAAATTGAAATATGAGATCCTTCATTGACGATAATTCGGAAAGTTAGCGATAAGTTTGATAAGCAGGAATACGAATTTGCCGTTCCCTACTTTTTTGAAAAGATGGCAAACGGTGATTTGACTCTCGATGATATTGAGGCGGTCATCAAAACCGGCCATATACAACGTAAGTTTACACGCGACCCGCTTGTCAGTCTTTGTGAAGATGCGTGATTTCCATGTCTAAATTGTGATGCTAAACATCACGACATTAAGGACAGATAGCCGAAAGTACTTCCCACGATAAACATGGTAATCCCCAACCCAAGTGATAAATAACCCAAAAGGAGGAAGTAAGGATGAAAATATTAATTGTAGAGGATGATTTCACTAACCGCATGTTTTTGCAGGAAGTCCTCAAATCCTACGGATCGACCCATATCGCTGTGAACGGCAAAGAAGCCGTGGCCGCTGTGCGAGCGGCCATGTCGTCAGGCGAACCATACAACCTCATCTGCCTGGACATTATGATGCCGGAGATGGACGGACAGCAGGCGCTCCGGGAAATCCGCGCCTTAGAGGAGGCGGAAGGGACTATGTCAAGCAGGGGCGCGAAGATCATTATGACCACGGCTCTGGGCGATCCGAAGAATGTCTTCGCCTCGTTTAACAGCCTCTGCGACGCCTATGTGACCAAACCCATAGACAGGGCCAAGTTGCTGGATGAGCTCCGCAAGCTTGAGTTGATCAAATGACAGGGCGCTCGCTTACTGTCTGATCAAGCCGGGGAATAAGGGCAACGTGATTGAGGGGGATGATAATGATTGAAGACCAAGAAATTGTCCATGAATTCGTAGAGGAGTCCGACGAAGTGCTGGAAGGGGTCGTCGCCGATATCATGGAATTGGAAAAGAACCTGGATGACGAAACTGTTAGCCGGGTCTTTCGCGCGTTTCATTCGGTCAAGGGCAGTGCACACATGCTCGGATTCGACCGGCTCGGGAAATTTGCCCATAAAGCAGAGGACGTGCTCTCGCTCGTAAGGAGCAGGGATCTTGAAATTCACAAGGCCACCGCAGACCTTCTTCTCCATACCGTGGACACGATGAGACTCATTTTAAACGACATCCAATGCGGTGCTGATGACGACCGCGATACGGACGCCGCTATGGATCTTCTGGATGATACAGTGGCCATGACCAAACAGGCTAAAGCGGCGGCTCCGAAGCCGATCGTAAAAGCAGAGCCGAAACCGATCGTAACAGTTGAAAGTGCAGTGGCCGAAACCGTGCCGGGACAAGATAGAAGCTCAGCGGCAAAACCGCTATCGGATGGCGATCACCCTCAGGCTGACGGTCCGAAGGTTGCCCCCCCGATGACGCAGTATGCCGCGCCAGTGCAAGTGACGGCAACCGGCGGATTCGTGTTGGACCTTGATGGAAAGCCAGAGGAGGCACCCGCGCCGGTGCAGATGACACCGCTTCCGCCCCGATGCGAACCAGGAGACAGCTTTGGGGTGGCCGTACACACGATAACAGCAGCCAAAAGGCCTTTGAAGATTTTAATTGTAGAGGACGATTTCATATGCCGCACGGTTCTGGATACATTTCTTTCTGGATACGGAAACTGCGAAATAGCCAAAGACGGCATGGAAGCAATCTACGCCTTTACGGAAAGTTACCGGTCGGACCCGCCGCAACCATACGATTTGATTTGTATGGATATCATGATGCCTATAATGGACGGGCTCCAGGCGTCCAAGACGATCCGGGAGATCGAGCGCGGCAAAGGTGTTGAAGGAACTACGCTCGAGACGGCCATCGTGATCACTTCGGCAGTGGAAGATCCGGCGACGATTATCAGGGCCTGCTACGAATGCGGAGCCAATTACTATTTTGTCAAACCACTTGATTTCAATCAAATGAAGCGACAGATGCAAAAACTTCGACTGATTACATAAAAAAAGATCCTCCATTTCAAGCGTCGAACCCAGGGAGAACGAAATCGCCTCGACCAAGCGTGGTATCCTGTATCTGGTACAAAGTCTGGCAACGCGCTAAAAATATTAGATTTACGCCTTTCACAGGAGACCGTCATGAGCACCTCACCCACTTCATCGCATACCACGCAGTCTGCATTACGAAACCGGCGCTCGGCCTGGATCGTGCTGGCGGTCGGTCTGATAATTACCGCCGCTGCCACTCTGTACATGAAATCGGGCGTGGAAACTATTGCACAGCGGGAATTCACATCGCAGTGCAACGATATTCAAAATAAAATTACAGGCAGGCTTGATGACCATGCCCGTATCCTGCAAAGCGGTGCTGCCTTATTCAAGGCATCCAAAGCGGTCACTCGCGAAGAATGGCGTATTTTTACACAACATCAAAAGGTTGAAAAACAACTTCCCGGTATTCAGGGCATTGGTTTCTCGCTTCTGATCCCGCGTGAAGAATTGAACCGGCACATTCAGGGCATCCGCAGAGAAGGTTTTCCAGAGTACAAGCTGAGGCCGGATGGTGATCGTGAAGTTTATTCCTCCATCATCTATCTTGAACCGTTTTCCGGGCGGAACCTGCGGGCCTTTGGCTATGACATGTTCTCGGAAAAGGTGCGAAGGTCTGCCATGGAACGGGCGCGGGATACGGATACTGCTGCGCTCTCCGGCAAGGTTGTTTTAGTTCAGGAAGCCGGTGCCGAGGTTCAGGCCGGCACCTTGATGTATGTCCCGGTTTACCGCAAAGGCATGCCTACCGGAACCGTAGAACAGCGTCGCGCCGCAATCTATGGATGGGTGTACAGTCCCTACCGGATGAACGACCTGATGCAGGGGATACTTGGTGACCGCAATCCGGAGAAAGAAAAACAGTTTCACCTTCAGATCTTCGATGGAATGCAACCTTCGCCCCAGAGTCTGCTCTATGACAGTCTCTCTGCGGGGGACAAGAAATTACGGGGAGAGATTTCAAATCAGTCCCCGGATCGTTTCACTCGACAGATTCCGATTGATTTCAATGATCAGCGCTGGACACTGAGCGTTGGACAAACCGGCGGCGGTTTCTTCACTGGGGAATACATAAGCGTATGGCTCACTTTGGTCGGCGGCATTCTCATTACGTTACTGCTGTTCGCCCTGATCCGTGCTCTGCTTAACACCAGCACCACAGCGCAGCGTATAGCAGAGAATCTGACGGCAACTCTAAGGGAAAGTGAGCAATCATATCGCAATCAATTTGTAGCCAACTCCTCGGTGATGCTGCTGATTGATCCCACAGACGGATCGATTGTTGACGCCAATGCCGCCGCGTTTCGCTTCTATGGCTATCCGCAGGAACGGTTGCTGGCAATGCGTATCACCGATATCAACATTCTGCCTGATTCCGAAATCCGACAGTCCATGGCTTCAGTCTCGGAAGAAAGTGGTCAGCGGTTCGAGGTCCAACACCGCTTGGCGGATGGCTCGGTACGGGATGTGGAAGTATCGGCAAGCAGAATTCAATTCGGCGAGCGCATCCTCCTGCACTCAATTATCAACGATGTCACCAGTCGGAAGCAGGCCGAGGATGAAATCAAGCGGCAGTCCGGTTTGATCAGTTCCCTGCTCGATTCCATTCCCGACATCATTTTTTTCAAAGATACAAGTGGCGTTTATCTTGGCTGTAACCCGCCCTTTGCCGAGTTTGTCGGAAGGCCAAGGGAAGAAATCGTCGGAAGGACCGACTACGACCTCTTTGACAAGGAAATCGCTGACTTTTTCAGGGAGCACGATCAGCGCATGCTGGAGTTGCGCGAGTCGCGGCACAACGAGGAATGGATCACCTATCCCGGTGGCCGGAAAATGCTGATCGATACCATCAAGACACCTTATATGGGGCCGGATGGAACTCTGATCGGTGTACTCGGCATCAGCCGCGACATCACCACCCAGAAGCAGGCCGAGGAGGCGCTGCACAAAAGCGAAGAACGATTCAGGCAATTAGCAGAAGTCTTTCCGGAGACTATTTTTGAAGCAGATCTGTTTGGAAAATTAACCTATACCAATGCACACGGCTATCATTGTTTCGGGATAAATGATGCTGATTTTGAGCAGGGTATTAATGTTATGAGCCTGGTTATCCCTGAAGCACGGCAAATCGCCCAACAGCGAATACGAGAGCGGGTTGAGGGGAAAGTCGGGGGCTTCCTGGAATACAAGGCGTTGCGGAAAAACGGTCAGACCTTTGACGCCATGGCCTACACGGCCCCAATCTACACCAAGGGTCAGATTACGGGCATACGCGGATTTATCCTCGATATCAGCGAACGGAAACTGGCCGAGAGGGAACTCCTAGTAGCCAAAGACCGTTTATCTATGGCTACTAGGGCGGGTGGCGTGGGAATCTGGGACTACGACACCGTTAATAATGTGCTGGTTTGGGACGACGGGATGTACCGCCTCTATGGAATCACGGCGGATCAGTTCGGCGGTGCTTACGAGGCATGGCAGGCGGGGCTTCATCCTGAAGACATAGCGCGAGGGGATGTAGAAATCAAGATGGCGCTTCGCGGTGAGAAGGAATTCGATACCGAATTCCGTGTAGTCTGGCCAGATGGGAGCATACACAACATCCGTGCCCTCGCCCAGGTACAGCGTGACGCCGTAGGTCAACCCCTTCACATGATCGGCACCAATTGGGATATTACCGTCCAGAAGCAGGCGGAAGTCGCACTCCGGGATAGTGAAATCCGTGTGCGCTCCATCACCAACGCGGCTCAGGATGCCATTTTAATGATGGCCCCCGAAGGTCTGATTTCCTATTGGAACCCTGCCGCTGAGCGCATTTTCGGCTACACGAGCACAGAAGCCATCGGCCAAGACCTGCACGCGTTCCTCGTTCCCCCGCGTTATCATGAAGCGCATCAGGCAGCCTTGCCAAAGTTTCGGCAGACGGGACAGGGGGGCGCTATGGGTAAAACGCTCGATCTGGAGGGTAGGCTAAAAGACGGCAGGGAAATCCCCGTTCAGCTATCCCTTTCTTCTATCCAAATCAATGGCGAATGGCATGCCGTGGGCATCATCCGTGACACCACTGAACGCAAGCGAGCGGAAGATGTACTGAAGGAAAGCGAGGATAGGTATCGGTCATTAGTGGAAAATGCCAGTGATATTGTCTTCAGGACGGACATCGCAGGTAACTTCACCTTTGCAAATCCGGCGGCGTTTCGCTTTGCAGGGTACACAGGAGCAGAAGAGGAGATTATAGGAACGAATTTTTCGGCATTGATCCGCCCAGATAAGCGTGACGAGGTCATTAAGTTCTTCGGTCGTCAGTTAGTCAAGGGCACTCAAAATGCGTATATTGAATATCCCGTCATCATGAAGGATGGCCGGGAGTATTGGTTTGGGCAGAATTCTCAATTGCTCGTGGCAGATGGCAACGTTACAGGCTTTCAGGCCCTGGCCCGCGACATTACCGAACGTAAGCTATCGGAGGAGGCACTCCGGACGACCAACCAGCAGCTCGAAGAGGCCACTGTCCGAGCTGAAATGGCCAGCGTCGCCAAGAGCGAGTTCTTGGCTAATATGAGCCACGAGATTCGTACGCCCATGAACGGGGTAATCGGCATGACCGGACTCCTGCTGGATACGGAACTCAGCGACGAGCAGCGTCGTTACGCGGAGACCGTGCGCACAAGTGGGGAGTCACTACTGGCACTCTTGAATGACATTCTGGATTTCTCTAAGATTGAGGCAGGCAAGCTAGAATTGGAAACGTTGGATTTCGACCTATACGCTCTGCTTGATGACTTTGCTGCCACGATGGCACTACGCGTCCACGATAAAGGGATTGAGTTTGTCTGCGCCGCCGCTCCGGATGTCCCCGCCTATCTTCGTGGCGACCCTGGCCGTCTGCGCCAGATTCTTACAAACCTGACGGGAAACGCGGTAAAATTCACAGATAAAGGTGAGATTACCGTGCGGGCCAGCCTGGTCTCGGAAACAGAAAACGAAGCGGTAATTCGCTTTTCGATAAAAGACACCGGCATCGGAATTCCGGCGGACAAACATGGACTCCTGTTCCAGAAATTCACCCAGGCGGATGCATCAACTACACGCAAGTATGGAGGTACCGGTTTGGGCTTAGCCATCTCGAAACAACTCGCGGAGCGGATGGGCGGAGAAATTGGCTTAATCAGTGAAGAGGGGAGCGGTTCCGAGTTCTGGTTCAGCATTTGCTTCGGTAAACAAGTTGAGCAGGAACGCAATGCCTTACCACTGGCAGACATTCGCGGGGTGCACATCTTGGTGGTGGACGATAATGCCACCAATCGTGAGGTTCTAATAGAACAGTTTAATGCTTGGGGTGTGCGTGGAGAAGAGACCCCGGATGGACCATCGGCTTTGCAGGCGCTCTGCCTGGCCCGAAACGCTGGCGATCCCTTCCGGGCTGCAATCCTCGACATGCAGATGCCCGGCATGGACGGCGCAGAACTGGCCAAGGCAATCAAGGGTGACGAAACGATTAGGGATACCCGCTTGGTGCTGATGACCTCTCTGGGCCAGCGCGGCGATGCCAGAAAAATGGAGGGGATCGGGTTTTCGGCCTACCTGACCAAACCGGCACGACACGCGGAGCTCTTCGGCTGCCTGTCCGCCGTGTTAGCCGGGACCGCAACATCCCGACCTGCGCAACCCATCGTCACGCGCCACACGATCAGTGAGCTGCGCAGGGGTGCGGTTCGCATTCTGCTGGCCGAAGACAATATCACTAACCAGCAAGTGGCTTTGGGTATGCTGAAGAAGCTGGGGCTGCGCGCCGACCCTGTGGCCAACGGCGCGGAAGCCGTCAAGGCGCTCGAAACCATCCCTTACGACCTGGTGCTGATGGATGTGCAGATGCCCGTGATGGACGGAATGGAGGCCACGCAGCTTATCCGCGATCCCCAATCCGTGGTTCTCAATCACCAGATTCCCATTATCGCCATGACGGCGCATGCCATGCAAGGCGATCGGGAAAAGTACCTGAATGCAGGCATGAACGACTACGTTTCCAAACCGGTCTCGCTCCAGTCCCTGGCGGAAGCGCTGGAGAGATGGCTGCGGCGTGAAGGGGGAAATGAGTATCCGATATCCGACAAGGATTCCCGAACGGTGAAGAATGTAGGACGTGTGCCCCCACACAACGAGAGCGTGCCGATATTCGACAGGCCGGGCATAATGTCCCGCATGGGCGACGATGAGGATCTGGCGCGCAAGCTGGTCGAGTGTTTTCTGGATGATATTCCCAAGCAGATTTTGGCGCTGCGGGGCTATTTGGAAAAGGGTGACTCTACAAGCGCCGAGCGCCAGGCCCACACCATCAAGGGCGCTTCCGCCACCTTGGGAGGCGAGGCCCTGCGTGCGGTGGCTTTAGAGATAGAGAAAGCGGGAAAGGCTGGGGAGATGGAAGTTATTGCGGACCGTCTGCCTGAATTGGATGTACAGTTTGACCGTTTGCAGGAAGCGATGAACGACTTCTTAAAGGGTAAATAGCGAGGAAAGGACAAGGAGATAGCGGCTATGAAAATACTTATTGCGGAAGACGATTTCACGTCACGTAGCCTGCTGAAGTTGCTGCTGACCAAGCGCGGCCATGATGTGGTGGAGACGGCTAACGGTGCGGAGGCTTGGCAGGTAATGCAACAACCCGATGCGCCTCCCTTGGCAATCCTAGATTGGATGATGCCGGAAATTGACGGTCTCGATGTGTGTCGTCGCATCCGCACCCTGGAAACCGACATGCCTCCCTATATCATCATGCTGACGTCCAAGGGTGAAAAGGCGGATATAGTCGCTGGCTTGGAAGCCGGTGCCAACGACTATCTGCCCAAACCCTATGACCACGGCGAACTCCATGCCCGAGTCGATGTCGGTCATCGTTTAATCGAGGTGCAGTCCATACTGGTTGAAAAGATAAAGGAATTGCGTGATGCCCTCGACCACATCAAAACCCTGCAGGATATCCTGCCGATCTGTTCTTTCTGCAAGAAAATCCGGGATGATGAGGGCTACTGGAGTCAGGTGGAAGTTTATATTTCGAAACACACTGATGCACAGTTTAGCCATGGCGTCTGCCCCGAATGCCTGAAGAAACACTATCCCAAATTCGCGAAGAACACCGAGGGAGGCTCGGCATGAAATCCCTGAATCCGCATGAACCGTTAGCAACCGCCGTGGTGGTCAATGACGATGTGACTCAGCTTAATTTCCTCACCGCGTTGTTGCACAAAGAGGGGATCGATGCGCTGCCCTTTCTTGACGCCGAGGTGGCTCTCAAGGCCATGATTCAGAATCGCCCTCCCGACATCATTGTCACCGACCTCTACATGCCGGGCCTAGACGGCTGGCGCTTCTGCCGCCTGCTGCGCTCACCGGAATACCAGGCTTTCAACCGGACCCCAATACTGGTCATCTCGGCCACCTTCGCTGGCGAAGAGGCCGCCCGCATTACCACAGACCTGGGGGCCGACGCCTTTCTGACTTCGCCTATTGACGCCGGGCGGTTCATCGAACATGTCCATACCCTGCTCGGAGGTGAGCGATCGCAGCATCAGCTTCGTGTGCTGATCGTTGAGGACAGCAAGACCCTGACCGGCATCCTGAGAAGGGCATTCGATGCCAACGGGTACTGGACAGAAACGGCACTGACGGTCTCGGCGGCCATTGCAACGTTCGGCAAGTCCGACTGGGATGTAGCCGTGATTGACTATCACCTGCCGGATGGGCAGGGAGATTCACTGCTCCATGATTTCCGGGCGAAGCAGCCTGATTGTGTTTGCATCATGATGACTACTGACCCGGCGCCCGAACTGGCCCTGGACTGGATGAAAAAAGGTGCCGCCGCTTACCTACGCAAACCCTTCGCGCCGGAATACTTGATCGAGTTGTGCGTTAAAACCCGCCGGGAACGGGCGCTTCTCCGGGTGCAGGATTTGCTGGAAATGCGCACGCAGGAGTTACAGGAAAGCGAGAAAAACTTTAGAACTTTCTTCGACACCGTGGACGATATAATTCTGGTTTGCAGTCCAGACAGCAAAGTCATCTACTCGAATCCCGCCGTATCCACGAGGCTGGGCTACAGTCGGGACGAGCTCAAAGGGATGCATATGCTCGATTTGCATCCTGCCGACAAGCGCAAGGAAGCCGAAGCGATCGCCACTGCCATGTTCAAAGGCGAACGGAAAAGTTGCCCCTTACCGCTACAGAGCAGGTCCGGCGCACTTGTCCCGGTTGAGACCCGTGTCTGGTTCGGCAAATGGAACGGCGTGGACTGTATCTTTGGCGTTTCCAAGGACCTTACCAGGGAGCAGGAGTCTCTACAGAAATTTAACCGGTTTTTCAACAGCAACCCCGCCCCGATGGCGGTAAGCAGCCTGCAGGAAAGAATATTTACCGAAGTCAATGACGCCTTTCTGAGTACGCTCGGTTACTCTCGACAAGAAGTCATCGGCAAGACAGCCAAGGAACTGGACCTCTTCAATAATACGGAAAAACTTCAAAAAATAGCAGAACAACTACAAGCACACGGAAGCCTTGCCAATTGCGAATTAGAGGTCAAATGCAAAGACGGGACGATTATCGACGGACTCTTTTCCGGTGAAATTATCGAAAACCAAGGGCAAAAAAGTATCCTGACCGTCATGATCGACCAGACGGAGCGCAAGCGAGCGGAGGAGACGGTTAGAGAAAGCGAGGATCGTCTACGCCTTTTGAGTGACAATCTGCCCAACGGCATGGTTTACCAACTGGTTATTGAACCGGATGGACGGCGGTATTTCCGCCATATCAGCGCCGGTATCGAACAAAACCATGGCTTAACGGTGGATGACGTGCTGCGCGATCCGATGGCGTTATATAATCAGTACATTCAAGAAGACAGGTCTCGATTGGAAGAAGCCGAATATCAAGCGAATAAAAGCATGACCGTTTTCAACATCGAAGCAAGGTACCGAACACCCGAGGGTAACGTGCGATGGGCACACCTGCGCTCGACACCACGGCAACTACCGGGTGGGGCCACTCTCTGGGATGGGTTTGAGATCGACATCACCTCCCGCAAGCATGCCGAGGCGGAGAAGGCAATACTCGAGAACCAGAACCGACAACTTCAGAAGGCCGAAAGTCTTGGGCGTATGGCCGGGGCCATCGCCCACTACTTCAACAACCAACTCGGAGCGGTGATAGGAAATCTTGAGCTGGCCATGATGGATCTACCTCAAGGGGGGAGACCACACGCAAAAGTCACTGCAGCCATGATAGCTTCTAACAGGTCGGCGGAAATGAGTGGCCTGATGCTGACCTACCTCGGACAATCGTTCGACAAACGTGAACCGCTTGATCTTTCCGATGCTTGCCGGAGGAGCCTCACCATGCTCCAAGCGATTATGCCGGGCAACGTAGTACTGGATATCGACTTTCCCTCCCTCGGTCCGGTCATTATGGCAAACGTGACCCAAATACAGCAGGTTCTGGCCAACCTGGCCACCAATGCATGGGAATCGATCGGTGAGAGCCGGGGTACCGTTCATCTGCGTATTAAAACTGTATCCACCGTGAATATCACCGCAGTACAACGTTTCCCCTTGGACTGGCAGCCTATGTACAATTCCTACGCCTGCATAGAAGTGACAGATGCGGGTGGCGGGATCGATGATAGTGAGATCGAGAAGATCTTCGACCCGTTTTTCACTAGCAATGCCACAGGCCGGGGCATGGGACTGGCCGTGGTCCTGGGGATTGTGCGTGCCCATAGCGGGGTCATTACCGTGGAGAGCGAACTGGACCGGGGGAGCTCATTCCGGGTCTTTTTCCCAATTTCTGGGGAAGAAGTCCTTCGGCAACCAGAGAAAGTGGGTGACGCCAAGGACATTTTGATTAGTGCTGTGTCCCCCATCGAGATGGAAGGGGGTGGCACGATACTGCTGGTCGAAGACGAGGAGATGGTTCGCGAAGTGGCCGCAGCTATGCTCAAGCGTTTGGGTTATTCAGTACTTGAAGCAAAAGACGGTGTCGAAGCGCTTGAAGTGTTCCGGCAGCATCAGTCTGAAATCCGTTGCGTCCTGTCCGACCTGACAATGCCGCGCATGAACGGTTGGGAGACATTGACAGCCCTGCGCAAACTCGCGCCCGACATTCCGGTGATTCTGGCCAGCGGCTATGACAAGGCTCAGGTCATGGCAGGTGACCATCCCGAATTGCCCCAGGCTTTCTTGGGTAAACCTTATAAGCTCAAGGGACTTAGCGACGCTATCAGTCAGGCTCTCGTCAGCAGGAAGTAAGAAATTTTCAATAAATTCATACCTGATCGTAAGGGCAAGCAAATAGAATCTTAGAAATCGGAAATTACCAGACTGTAGAGTAGGGCATACATGATATGCAAAAAGGAACAGATACAAAAATCAAGAAAACGGATCCCAAAATGAATGAAGACATTGAGTTCAGAAACACGATTCTGTCAACTATACAGGAAACTGCTATTGACGGAATTCTGGTTGTTGATGATGATGGGCGGATAATATCCTTTAATCGTCGTTTTGTTGAAATGTGGAACATTCCTCCAGGTGCCGTAGAATCTAAATCCGATGAACGCGCTTTGCAGTCTGTTCTGGAAAACTTGGTTGACCCTCAGAGATTTCTCGAAAAAGTGAAATACTTATATGAACACAAACATGAGGTTAACAGGGACGAGGTTTATCTCAAAGACGGCAGGACATTTGACCGTTACTCGGCCCCAATGTTTGGGGACGATTCAAGGTACCATGGACGTGTCTGGTTTTTTCGCGACGTTACCGATCGTAAACAGTTAGAAAATATAATTCAAGAGATGAGTGCCGGGCTTCAAGAGATGGTTTCGAAGCGTACACTGGAATTGAATAAAGCCAACAATGATTTGCAGGAGGAGATCACAGAGCGGAAAAAAGCGGAGGATTTGCTGCGGGAGAGTGAGACCAAACTTCAAGCAATCTTCGATACAGTAGGAACAGGGATTATTATTATAGACAAGGAGACTCAGGTCATAATTGAGGCTAATCATACTGCCATCGAAATGACTGGGCTGCCCAAAGAAAGGATTATAGGGCAGATCTGTCACTCATTGGTCTGCCCTGCACAGGCAGGCAAATGTCCGGTCAAAGATCTTGGTCAAAGCGTCGATCACTCTGAACGCAAGCTGCTTTGCGCTGATGGACATCAAAGGGACATTCTGAAAACAGTTTATCCGATTACCATCAAGGCAAGGGAATGTTATGTTGAAAGCTTCGTTGATATTTCTGCGCGCTTGAGGGCCGAGGAGGAGCTACAGGAGAGCGAGGAGCGTTACCGTGCGATATCGGAATCCTCTCATCAAGCGATATGTATCATTGATGACCAAGGGAAAATCACCTGGGGCAACGACAAAATGCAACAGCTCGGTGGCTACTCGCTAGAGCAGATGTATGAAGCTGAATCGTTTGTTGGATTCATTGCCTCGGAATCAATCGAATTCGTAATATCGAATTTTTACAAAATGCTCGCAGGTGAACCTTACGAACGTCATTATACGTTCTATTTTGTCCGTGCGGACGGAGAAAAGCGCCTTTGCGAGAAATACATGATGGACTTTAAGGATAAAAGCGGAAAGCGTAACCTCATCATCAGCATGGTGGACATTACCGATCAACACAAGGCTAACGATATTATCAAGCGCCAGACGGATGCCATGGAGGCGGCGATTGATGGGATGGCCCTCCTTAATGAAGAGGGGAATTATGTCTATTTAAACAAAGCCCATGCCGAGGTTTATGGTTACGAGAATGTTGAGGAACTTATTGGAAAGTCATGGAAAATACTTTATGATCCTGGTTTCCTTCAACGCTTTGCCCAAGAAATCATGCCTGAGTTTGGTCGAAAAGGATATTGGCATGGCGAAGCTATAGGTACGAAAAAAAATGGGGCTAAATTTCCGCAGGAACTATCCTTAACGGCTATGGCTAATGGTGGGTTGATTTGTGTTGTACGCGAAATTTCAGAGCGCAAGCTTCTCGAATCCCAGCTTCTCCAGGCCCAGAAGATGGAAGCCATCGGGACTCTGTCCGGTGGGATCGCTCATGACTTCAACAATATCTTGGGGGCGATGATCGGTTACACGGAGCTGGCAATGATGGAAAAGGATGAAGGGCGTCTGCAACGTGATTTAAGACAGGTCCTGCAAGCATGCGAAAGGGCGACGAGTCTTGTCAGTCAAATCCTTACCTTCAGCAGGAAATCAGACGTGGACAGGAAGCCTGTCAATATTGGCTACATTGTCAAGGAAGCCATGAAGCTGCTCCGTGCCACAATACCCGCAACCATTGAAATCAGGCAGAGTATTGATCAGGGGTATGTTGTTGCCCTTGCGAATCACACCCAGATCCACCAGATCATAATGAATCTTTGTACCAATGCCGCCCATGCGATGAGGAAAAGAGGTGGTGTAATGGATATAAAGCTGACACCTCTTGAGATTGCTTCCGATTCGCCGTTAATTTCTTTAGAGCTCACTCCCGGTTCATATTTGAAGTTGGAGATCGGTGATACTGGGCATGGGATTGATCCTGCCGATATGAAAAGGATATTCGATCCTTTTTTCACAACCAAGGGGGCATCGGAAGGTACAGGTTTGGGGTTGTCCGTGGTTTATGGTATTGTCAAAGGTCATGGTGGCACTATTACCGTGGACAGTATTCCTGGATCTGGTTCGATGTTTACGATTTATATTCCTTCCATTCCTCAACAAGAAACAATGGAAGAGAATGAAACAGAGGTAATCCGTTCTGGTAACGAGAGCATCCTGTTTGTGGATGATGAGCCGATGATAGCGGCCCTTGGCAGCGAGATGCTGAGAAAGTCGGGATACAAAGTCACTGATTCGACAGACAGCGTACAGGCGCTGGAGATGTTTACAGAACATCCTGATGCTTATAATCTGGTCATTACCGATATGACTATGCCATGCATGACGGGGATTGATCTTGCGAAAGAGATATGGAAGATCCGTCCCAAGACGCCTGTTGTTTTATGCACGGGCCATAGTGAATTGATTAATGAGCAGAAGGCGAAGCAGGAAGGAATCAGGCGATTCATCATGAAGCCCCTTAGATATAGAGAGCTATCAAAGGCGGTCAGGGATGTTTTAGATGAACAAAAACAGCCAGTATGAGATATAACCCTGACCAACAAATAGTTGGTTAAGATAATAATGACAGAGCTATGGCGTGACGTCATTTTGAAAAACTTTTTCTTTGATATTTTTATGATATTGTTTTACACACAATTTTAAGAAACGGCAAGATTCAGGTGATGATCACTGATGGAAGGAAGGCCCATGAACCGTTTAAAATAGCAGGGTTCGGGTTGCGGCGATTTTGGCAGCATCCTTCCTGAAGTCAAGCGTGCCAATATATTGACGAATATCAAACATTACAACCATAATTCAGCATTTGATGGCCTACTGTCAAAATTTCCTCTGTGAACTTTCCTTTTGACAGCTAAAAGAATATCCAGTAGATTTCAAAGTGTTTCATCCACTCAACAGAGACTGTTCATTGTTGTTTCCATCCTGCACCATTTATCATGACTGAGGAGCCTTAGATGCAAGATCCATCCAAAACAAATCAGGGACTTGTCGAAGAGAATACCCTATTAAAACAGAGAATCAAAGAACTGGAACAATCTGAAGCAGCGTGTAAACGGGCGAATGATGTACTGCGGGAGAGCGAGGAGAAATACCGAATTCTTCTTTCAGAATCACCCGACCCCACTTTCTCTTTCACCCCGGAAGGGCAATATAGATATGTAAACAGAGCCTTCGCAAAGGGAGTCGGCAAGCCGATTGAGGATATTATCGGTAAGAGTATTTGGGATGTTTTTCCCAAGGATGAAGCAGACGCGCGCTTTGCTTCTCTGAGCCAAGTCTTCCATACCGGGGATGAGAAGGTTATTGAGGTGCGCGTTCCGCGTGTAGACGGGGACCGGTATTACATGACAACGATTACTCCGGTTAAGGATACGAAAGGGGAAATGCTCTCTGCGGTCTGCTCATCCAAAGACATCACCGAGCGTCATAGTGCCGAGGATGCCCTACGGGAGAGCGAGGAACGGTTCAGGGCATTTATGGACAACATGCCGAGTATGGTTATAATCAAGGACAAAGAGTTGAGACCTCTTTTCTTTAACCGAAAATTCAGTGAAATGTTCCCCGCAAAGGAATGGCTGGGCAAGATACCAGAGGAAAGTTTCACCCCGGAAATTGCCGACTCCATGCGAACAAATGATCTCAAGGCTTTATCGGAAGGTTTTGTGACATATGAAGAAGAGTGGCTCGACAAGGATGGTAGCTTACGAGTTCTTGAAACCAGGAAATTCTCTATCGACCAAAAGGATAAGGCCCCGATTCTTGGCGCCATTATTACCGACAACACCGATCGCAGGCAGGCAGAGGAGGACCTGCGCCTGATGAATGTGTTCCAAGACTCGATTCTGGAGAATATACCGAACATGATCTTCATCAAGGATGCAGGGGAACTCCGGTTCGTCCGGATAAATCGGGCGGGAGAGGATCTGCTGGGTCATTCAAGAGACCAATTGCTGGGGAAGAATGACTATGATTTCTTCCCTAAGGAACAGGCAGACTTTTTCACGGAAAATGATCGGGAGGTTCTGAACGGAAAGAGGGTTGTGGATATCCTTGAAGAACCGATTCAAACACGCAATATGGGGGAGCGCATACTCCACACCAAGAAAGTGCCTATCCTGAACGCGAAGGGAGAACCATCATACCTGCTTGGCATCTCCGAAGATATTACCGACAGAAAACTGTCTGAGTAGAAATTGAAAGCTGCTGAAGAGATATATAGAAACATTTTTATGAACTCCCAGACCGGATTATTTCGAACAGACATAGATACAGGTATAATGCTTGAAGCTAACGATAGTATGGCTCGGTTTGCTGGATATGAAAATCGGGAAGAGCTTCTGTCAAGTAACTTTAATATTGCAGAAAGATACATTGATCCTGAAGCTCGCAGGAAGATGCTTGCCCTTATTAAGGAGAATGGCCAATGCAGTAACTATGAAGC
>Ga0194039_1000927_pt1 | contig 16340 bp, 15 predicted proteins | sample JunL228m_MetaG_FD_148679 | JGI IMG/M metagenome (GOLD analysis project Ga0194039, IMG submission 148679) | Anoxic zone freshwater microbial communities from boreal shield lake in IISD Experimental Lakes Area, Ontario, Canada - Jun2016-L227-8m | ecosystem: Environmental > Aquatic > Freshwater >... | reverse complement strand
GTCTTGAAAAAGCCGGCATCCGTCCGGGCGAGGGCTTCGGTCCAGCGCGTGAGGGCGGTGCGGAGCGTGTGGTTTGCCTTGCCGGGCTGGCCGGTACGAATCATGGCGAGCGCCTGATAGACCGGTAGTTCGGGCAGATGCATCTCGGAAAAATAGTCGATCGAGAGATCCAGAATATGCCGGCAGATTTCCATGGACTGATCCCCGGCACCGATCCCGTCGAGGCAGATCGCCTCATAATATTGATGGGGCACGAGCATTGCTTCGTTCCAGAGACCGGCACCGAGATTGTCCGGCAGGACCTGCGCGCTTCGGAAATGCGCCAGCGCCTCGGCGAAGCGCCTGTCTCGCAGATGGGTGCGACCCAGGCGATGGTGGGCGAACAGGAATTGCTCGGCCACCGCATGTTCGCCGCCTTCGCACGGGATAAAGGAATGGGAGCCGAGTAGCGCCAGTGCCCGATCCGCTTCCCCACTTTGGTTAAGCGCACGCGCCCACTCCAGAACGATGTCGTCCCGCGTGGCGTTTCCTTGGGAAGCGATAAAGGCCGCGCGTTCCTCTGGTGCGATTCCGAGCTTGGCCATGACGTGGATGGTTTCGAAAACCAACTGCTCGTCGCCCGGTGCCAGGGAAAGGGCTGTTTTTAGCAGGGGCAGAACTTCGTCCCGCCGGTTCAGATGGCTGTAATACGCCACAGCAAGATTCCGATACGGAATGGGGAAGGTGCTTTTTGCATCGATAGTTTTTGTCCAGCACTCGGCGGCATCTGCGGCGTGCCCTTTGTCGTAGAGCAGGCAGCCAAGATAATACCAGGCCATGGCCAGAGCAGGATTGTGTTTCACGACACGGCGCAGAACATCCAGCTCTTCCAATCGGAACGGGAATGTGTTTCCGGATGCGGCATTCTCAGCGCGAGCAAACCACGCTTCGGCTTGGGCAACATCGCCGCTCTTGAGGCTCAGGACACCCAGCATGTAGCCAACCATCGGGGCTGCCTCGGAGGGGAGGCCTTCCAGCAATGCGCGCGCTTCCGCGTCCAGTCCCGCGCTGAGCAAATCATAGGCAAGATCCAGGCACGTTTGCGAAGGCGAGCTTTCCAGGGACGCGAAGAAATCCGCCAGCGGAGCGCTCGATGCGCGCAAGCGCAGGTAGCGGGCCAGATGGTTGAGCGGATCCTGTTCCAAAATATGGTCGAGCCGCGAGACTGCTGCTTCGCGCGCCCCGGAGCGCCATTCCGCGGCCGCAGCCAGTGGGTTGGCGAGAGGATTTCCGGAGGCGTTCTCGAGGGCCATGTCAGCATGTTCGCGCATGAGTTCAAAATCGCCCCGCCGGCCGTCGATCGCGGCGAGCATCGTCATTCCCCGTGACCGGTGGCCCTCGTTCCACGTCGCTTTGTAGAAGGCATCATAGGCCTCGTCCGCTCTTTCCAGAGCCAGCAGGACCAGCCCCAGAACGTAATGCAGCTCGCCGCTCCGCGGATTCGGGTTGTGCCGGGTGATCACGTCGCGCCCCTTTTCGAGCAGCGCCAGCGCCTCGTCGAAGAACCCCCGCTTGTAGTGGAAACAGCCGAGGTCGATGAGCGCCGGCACATAGTTGGGATCCCGCAGGAGGGCCATGCGCCAATAGGCGTCCGGCAGGGCATTCGGACTGCGGTATTGATCGACATGGACACCCGCCAGATGCAGGTCCTGCACGGTCGCAAATTGATCCGGAGCTGGCAGATCGACCCGCGGCGCGGGGATCGGTTCGGCTTTGGGAGCGCATTCGTTGTAGGCCAGGATTTGCCGGCCGGACGCCTCGGTGATCGTGACCGACAACAAGGCGGCCGTCCCAGGACAGGCGATCCGCAAGGGGATGCCCGCCGACAGATCGGCGGTCTGCTCGCACAAGAGGGTGGTCCCGTCGGAAACCCGGATGCGTGCCTGCGCATAGGCGCGAACGGCCTGGATGGAAAGGACGATAGGGGTCCGCTCGATGTTGATCGCTGCGTTGGTGTTCGCAAAGTCCGGGGCTCCGATGGCGCCGATCGGATACCAGAATTGCGAAAACTTTTTGGTTTCATACGGCTCCAGCCACGCAAAGTCCGGCTGGTTGTCGGTGTAGGAACCTGCCATCAGTTCCGCATAGGCTCCGTCGGTGTCGGTGAGCGCTTTTTCCCATGATGCGGAAAGCTGGTTATACGCCCAGGTGAAGAGTTTTTTGCCGGGGGAGACGTGGTGGTTGGCCACATGAACAACGCCGCACTTCTTCCCATGATCGTAGCCGCCGAAGAAGTCATACTGCGAAGCGGCCGAGAAATACGAGGTGGGGCTCTTTGTGTTCTTGTGCTGCCGGATGTCCACGTTGTCGCCGAGACGGATGCCGTTGAAGACGCCCGAAGCCATCGGCCAGGTCGCCACCGAGCGGTGGTAGTGGAAATTGACGTAGGAAACATCCGGGGGAAAAAAGATCTGGTAATCCTTGTTCACAGGCACGGCCGCGTTCTCCCACCAGAGGAACGATCGGGCGACCGGGGTGCGGTTCGCCAGCTTCATGCGCGTCTCCAGCATGGATTCGCCGGGGCGCAGGCGGACGCCGACCATGCCCTTCATCCGCTCCATGGGATCATGCTCGGAGAGCCAAACCGTGACGGCGCCATCCGCCTCGTTTTCGATGGCGTAGTCCACGGGCATGAAGGTGGAGGGCCGGTGATGGAACGGCCAGTTGAACTCGAGCCCGCCGGAAACCCATGAACCCAATACACCGATCAGCGCCGGCTTGATGACATGCTGACGGTAGAAAAAGTCGTAGCCGGTGGTTTTGTCTTTCGCCCAGAAAATGCGTCCCCCGAGTTCCGGAAGAATGCCGATGCTCAGGAATTCGTTTTCCAGCCGGATGACCGTGTATTCTTTGTCCTGCCGGTTATTGCGTTCGGTCTTCATCAGCACCTGGTTGGGATAAGGGCGCCCGCTCGTCCGCTGGTGGACGCGGTTCTCCGCAAACATGGGCATGGCTTCCAACCCCGCCTCGGCGTAGGTCGGAATGGCTAACTTCTCTTCAATGGCGGTGACGGTATTCATGATCATTTCGGATTACACGGAAACATCGCGCGGCACCTGCTGGACGCCGAGTCCTCCGTCAATGACGATGCGGCTGCCGATCAAGGCCGGGGCCTGACGGGAAGCGAGGAACAGCGTCAGGCGGGCGATTTCGTCCTGCTGCGCGGGCTCTTGGCAGGGAGTGTTGGTCCTGCGGCGGGCTTCATGCCCGGCCGGGAGGTCGTTCCAGCGCGGGGTCCAGACGTATCCGGCGGAGATGCAATTGACCTGGATGTCGTGCTGCGCGAGCTCCAGCGACATGGCGCGGGTGAGCCCTTCGAGCGCCGCCTTGCTCGCGGAATATGCGCTGCGCCCCCAGATCGGGCGCTCGCCAGCCAGCGAGGTGATGTTAATGATTGATCCGCTGCGACTCTCGTCGCGCAGGTGTGCTGCAGCGAGCTGCGAGCAACGCATCGTTCCGATGAGGTTCGCGTTAATGACCTCGCCGAAAAACTCCGGTGTCTGCCCGAGAAACGATGTGTCGTCGCCGAGCCCGAGGTGCGCGGCGTTGTTGACGAGGATGTCGGGCATGAGCCCGCGCGACTTGAGGTTCGCGAAGGCTGCCTCGATCGACGCGATGTCTCCGAGCGAGAAATTGACCGCATGCACGTCGGCCGATGGCCTATCATTCCTGACGCGACAACAGGCGTTCTCGGCGTCCGCCAATGCACGGCCGTGGAGGATCGTCCGGGCATTAGCGCGGGCGAAGAGCAGCGCGATGGTGTGGCCGAGGTTTTGGGTTGAACCGGTCACGAGCACTGTTTGGCCGGTGAAGTCGGGAAGGGGCGATGGTGTCATGGGTCAGAAGGTCTTTGTTGCATCTGGCGGGCGGATCTCCGTAAGCGCGCCGGTGTAGTGGCGCAGTTCGTGGACCTGGTAGGGGTGTGCCGCGAGCGCCTCCTCGTTGATCTCGATGCCGAGTCCGGGCGCGTCGGGGATGGTCATCTCGCCGTTGACGAGGCGGCAGGTTTCCGTCGCGACCTCCGAACGCCATGGCACATCGGTCGCCATGGTTTCGAGGTAGAGGAAGTTGGGCGTGCAGGCGGCCAGTTGGAGCGTTGCCGCGTTGGCCACAGGACCGGAGGGATTGTGCGGGCAAAAGGCGATCTGCCACATTTCGGCCATGGCCGCAATCTTGCGCAGCTCCCAGATGCCGCCGGCATGCGAGACGTCGGGCTGGATGAAATCCGCGCAGCCTCGCTCGAAAACTTCGCGAAATTCCCAACGCGTGTAGAGGCGCTCGCCCATTGAGATCGGCGTGCGTGTCTCGTGGCGGAGACGGGCGTAGTTTTCGAGGTTGCCGGGAATCAGCGGCTCCTCGAACCATTGCACATCGTAATCTTCCAGCGCCTTCGCGATGCGGCGGGCGGCGGGCATCTCGAAGCGGCCGTGTCCCTCGATGAGGAGCTCGGCGCTGGTGCCGATGGCGGATTTCACCGCCTCGACGACCGCGAGAGAATCGCGCAAGCCCTGCGCCGAGATCGTGCGAAAGACCGAACCGAAGGGATCCCACTTGAGGGCCTTGTAGCCGAGGGCGACTGCCGCTTTCGCGCAGGCGGCGAACTCGTCCGGCGTCCTGGCGTTGGCGAACCAGCCATTGGCGTAGCAGGGCACCGACTCGCGAACCATGCCGCCGAGCAGTTGATAAACAGGCACCCCGAGGGCCTTGCCCTTGATATCCCACAATGCCATCTCGACCGCCGAGAGAGCGCTCATGAGCACGGGGCCGCCGCGCCAGTAAGCGTCACGGTAGGCGTCCTGCCACCAGGCTTCGATGTTTTCAAGCTCGCGTCCGCGCAGCCCGCGCTCAAGCTCCTGAATCGCCTGGGCGACAGTGTGCTCGCGGTATTCGAGAGTGGCTTCTCCCCAGCCGTAAAGTCCGGAGTCGGTCTCGATTTTGACGAACACCCAGTTCGTCCGGTAGGCGTCGCAGATATGAGTGGTCAGATGCAGTAGTTTCATAAATCGAATGGTTTCCCCGGAGTCATTTCAAACGAAGCGATCCCGGCCTCCCGGCAGGCGGAGATGAAGGGTCCCGGATCTTCCGTGTTTTCAGCGAACAATCCGTAGTGCATCGGCAACGCCATGGAAGGCTTCAGACGCCGGACGGTCTCGACGGCCTCCTGCCAGTTCATGTTTCCCAGGCGCCCGTTGATGCAGATCAGAACGGCATTCATACCTTCCGCGAGCGGCGTGAAAATCTGTTCGTCGAACTCGGTGTCCGCTGTCAGGTAAACTTTCCGGCCAGCCGCCCCGATCAGAAGTCCAACCGCAGAGGGGTCGCTGTGCTTCGCGAAGGCCGGAGTGATCGACAACGGACCGAGCCCGATCCGTTTCCCGACCTCCAACAGCAGGGGATTAAGGATTCCCAGTTCGCCGAGGTGGCGATGTGCCTGTTCCGGTCCGCCGAACAGGCAGTGCGGATAGGATCCTGCGATCATCGTCATGCTGTCCGGATCGAGATGATCCAGATGATCGTGGGTGCAGATCACGGCGTCCGGGCGCAACTCGCCGAGCGCTAACGGAAAGGAAGCCAGGCGTGTCACTTTGCCGGCAAGGGAGTCGCTCATGTAAGGATCCACAACCAAGCGATAGCCAGAAGCTTCAAATAGGAATCCTCCCTGGGTGAGCCATGTGATGGTCATTCGCTAATCCAATATATCCACGATCGAGCGGTCGGTCATCAGGAGCGGGCTGTTGCTGATCGGCAGCGGCTTGAAGACGCGCACGCCTTCGGCATTGGGGTCCGGTTCCATCCATGTCTCCGCGCAGGTGCGCTTGTCCATCTCCCAGGTGACGGCATAGACATCCTGGGTCACCGGATCGATCAGCACCGGATTTTTAAGCCTGAGATCGCCATCCATCCAATAGGTCATTTCCATCTGCTGAATGATCGGATCTTCTTCGACCGACTCGGGAATCCACCAGGCGTGGACCGGGACATTCCCGCGCACAAAGTTGGCATGCCAGGTGGTGGCCTTTGTGGCCCGCGGATCATTCGTGTCGACGAGCACGCTCATGTGGCAGGACGTTCTGCCCAGCGCGGGCTCCATGGGATCGCAAAGCAGGGTCGACAGCGTCTGCAGCGCATAGTAGGCCGGCTTGGGCGAACCGTCTTCCAGCCGCACCAGGCCGTAGTGAAAGGTTTCCTTGAACTCCGCATAGTGGGCAAAGTCCGCCATGTGGAAGTAGCTGCTCATCGCGGCATCGTTGTTTAATTCCAGGAGTGTTCGGCGCAGCAACATCCGGGCCTGGATGGACTCGCTGGATTTCATCGTGGAGAGCGCGCCCACCCCTCTGGCTTTTTCCGGGACATACGACTGAACGCCCGCCTCGCCCTGCCAGTAAACGAGGGAGGGCTTGTATTTTTTCAGGACATGTTGAAATGCCGGCAATTCCTGTGCGCTGTGGCGTTCGGGAATCGATTTGTAGCCGTGGTAGGTGATGATATCGACCAACTCGTGGAGCCCGGCCTTCATGCAGTCCTCCAGATATTTGATGCTCCACGGCGTCATCCCCCAGGCGATCGCTCCGCCGATGAGTTTGGCGTCCGGCTGCTTCTCGCGCAGGGGGGCGGCGGTCATCCGCACGAGATCGACGTAGTCTGCGGCCTTGGGCCCGCATTTCCAGAACGACGTGAGATCCGGTTCGTTCCAGACCTCGTAGTGGGTCACGCGGTCGCGGAAATGCCCGACAACGGCCCGCACGTAATTCTGCCAGGCCTGACGTTCGCCCGGGGTGTGGATCGGAGGGAACCCGACGCCCGTTGCCGGGGATGACTCCGTGTAAAGACTGTTGCCATAGCTGAAGCTCAGCCAGGGGACGACCCCGCGCTCCAGCAGCTTGTCCACGATCTCGTCGAGCCAGGCAAAATTGTAAACGCCAGGCTCTTTTTCCGTCTTCGCCCATCCGGTCTGGACCCGCGCCCATTTGACCCCGAGCTCATTGATCACCGGCCACGCCTGGTTGGCATCCCACATCTCCCGGTCCAGGGTTTCGAATCCCACACCCAGCCGGGAGGAGGCGATGTCGGTGCTTTTGCGGGGCTTCAGTTTTCGGAGATACGAGAGGTTGGGAGATTCGTGGAAGTTCATCAGAACACGCTACAACGCGGCGCGGTTCGCCGGATAGAAGCGGCTGGCCATTTTAGAGTGCATCAATGTATATTCAGGCCACCAGAGGTTTGATCCGGGGCAAATAGAAACGCCGCACGGGGCGGGTTCGTCGGGGTGGCGGTCTTTCATCGGGCGGCGGATCCGGTTTGTGCGAGCGCGGCATCCACCGCAGCGCGCTGGTCCCCGGACGCGAGGGAGAAAGGAGGCGGCAGGCATTCGCGGACCAGGCCGGCTTTGGACAGCGCGTAGAGCGTTCCGGAAAGGAAATCGCCCGGGCGGACCGCCGCCCCCCACAACCGGTCGATGGCAACCTGAAGGTCTCTTGCTGTCTCTTCGTCGCCGCTCACAGCAGCCCGCCAGGCCCGCGAAAAAAGATCCGGACGGATGTTTCCCGGCACGGGAACGCAGCCGGCCGCACCGGCCTTGGCGAGGGCGCGCATATCGGGCCGCAGTCCCTGGAAGACGGTGCCCCCCGAGTCCCGCGCCCACGCGCAGAGGCGGGCGAAGTGCTCTTCGTCGCCCGAGCTGTCCTTGATCGTCCGGGTCCAGCCGCGCGCGGCCATTTGCGCCAGCGTGTCAAACTCGATGGCAATGCCGGTGCACGAGGGGATGTTATATACGATCATCTCCATCGCGGTGACCCCGGCGCAGCGACCGAAGTGGACGAGCAGCTCCTGCTGGTTGCGGGGCGGCAGGTAATACGTGCTGGTCAGCACGAAGCGGTCGTAGCCGAGCGACTCCAAAATCCGGATGCGCTCCATGGCGCGCGGCGTCGAGCACTCCATCACGCCGCCGAGCACGGGGACCGAGGGACCAAGGCACTCCAGGGCCAGCCCGGCCAGCCGTGCAAACTGCCGGTCGGTCATCTGCGGACCCAGGCCCGCCGTGCCCGCAATGAAGGCCGCGTCGATGCCGCCGGCGAGCAAATGCGCCGCGAGCTTTTTGAACGATTCCGCATCGACCTCGCCCCCGGGAGTAAAAGGCGTCGGCACGGGGGGGATGATTCCCCTGAGCGGGGCTTGGCGAAAAGGCATGGCGGGCGGGTTCATGCGACCACCTCGCGCGCGACCGACTGTCTGCCGGCAGGGGTGGTTGGATGCGGTCGCTTCATAAATGGATGAGATCCACGATCGATCGGTCGGTCATCAGGAGCGGGCTGTTGCTGATCGGCAGCGGTTTGAAGACGCGCACGCCTTCGGCGTTGGGATCCGGGTCCATCCACGTCTCCGCGCAGGTGCGCTTGTCCATCTCCCAGGTGAGAGCATAGACATCCTGGGTCACCGGATCGATGAGCACCGGATTTTCAAGCCGCAGATCGCTGTCCATCCAATACGTCATCTCCATCTGCTGAATGACCGGATCTTCTTCGACCGACTCGGGAAGCCTCTTCCGGCGGGATTGTCTGTTTCGGTGTAGAGCGGGTTGCCGAAGCTGATGCTTAACCAGGGAGCGACGCCGCGCTCCAGCAGCTTGTCCACAATTTCATCGAGCCAGGCGAAGTCGTAGATGCCCGGTTCTTTTTCCGTCCTCGCCCATCCGGTCTGGACCCGCGCCCATTTGACCCCCAGCTCATTGATGACCGGCCACGCTTGGTTGGCATCCCACATCTGCCGATCCAGGGTTTCGAAGCCAACGCCCAAGCGGGAGGAGGTGATGTCGGTGCTCTTGCGGGGTTTCAGTTTACCGAGGTAGCGCAGGTTGGTGTCGTTCTGGAATTTCATTGGGGACACGCTACAACGCGGCGCGGTTCGCGGAATAGAAACGGCTGGCCATTTCGGACTTGATTATTGTATATTCAGGCCATCAGACATTTTATCCATGGCAAATAGGACCGCTGCGCGGGATGGGGTCGTCCGGGTGGAGGTCTTTCTCGGCGGGGCCCCCTTACTGGAGCCGAAGATCGCTGAGGGGCTGCTCGAATTCGGGCGGCATCATCCTCAGTGGCGGTTCTCGATGCGCGGGCCGGATTTCCGATACACCCGGGATTGGCTCCGGGCCCAATCCGTTTCTGGCGTCCTCGTGCTGCTCGACGACAAGGGAATGGCCCGCACGCTTAACGCCGCAGGGATCCCGTGGGTCCACTTGCTGTCGGGGCGCTCCGTCCGGCAGCCCTGCATCAATGTCGATGACCGGTCGATCGGACGTTTGGGGGCGGAGTTTTTTCTTGGGAAGGGTTTCATGCGGTGCGCGTTTTGCGGCGTCGGAACCCCTTGGAGCGATCAGAGGGCGAGAGGATTTCGAGCCCGATTGAAAGAATCCGGACGCGACTGCGAGATGATCGATATCCCGTTTTCGCAGGATCGGGACTGGGGACTGGCGTCCGATTCGTTCAAGCGGCTGCGAAAGTGGGTCGCTGGCCTCGACCGGGGAACCGCCGTGATGGCGGCCCACGATGCCCTGGCCAACCGGGTTGTTGACCTCTGCGTGCAAGAGGGGCTGCGCGTGCCGCAGGACTGCGCCGTGCTTGGCGTCGGCAATCACGAGCTTCTTTGCCGACTGAGTCCGGTTCCAATTTCGAGCATCGATGCGGCCGTTCCAAAGGCAGCGATGCGCGCGGCCGAAATGCTCGCGACGATGATCAGAGGCTGCACGCCACCTGCCATCCCGCTGATACCGCCCCAAGGAGTGGTCGAGCGGCGATCGACGGAAATTCTTGTCTATGGCGACGATCTGGTTGGCAGGGTGGTCGCCCACATCCGCGAACACGCCGGAGACAAAATCGCGGTCGGAGATCTGCTCAAGATCTTCCCCGTTTCCCGCAGGACATTGACGAGGCGTTTCGCCGCATTCGTTGGCCATTCGCCCGCCGCCGAGATCAGGCTGGCACGGCTCCGGCAAGCGCGCCAGCTTGTTGCCAGCAGCCGCCTATCCGCCACGGAGATCGCCGCCACCTGCGGCTACGCCGACCTGCCGCATATGAACCGGGCCTTCCAGAAGGCCTACGGCAATTCTCCTGGAGCACTTCGCGCGAGGGGATGAGTGAACTTTTGATGTCTCGCTAAGCCCGGAAAGTAACCGAACAGACATAAATTCAGTTACCCCGCCGGGGCCGCGCCATCTTTTCTTTGTAGAGCCAGCACTTCGCTGACCTACTCCTCCCCCGTCCCGCTCCTCCCGAGCTTCGTCTTCACACTCGCAGCCACCGGAACCACTTTATCGATCTCCTTGTTCTCCTCCGCCGAATACAGCGTATGGCGTGCCGTGTGGAATTCCTTGGTCGGCTTGAAAACAGCCTTCGCGCTGAGTGCGGCCTCGGCATTCTGACGGGCGAACAGGGCTTGGAGTTCGCCGATGATCTCCTCGGCGGCGGCTTCCGGGATCAGGTTGCCTTTGATCTTCAACTCGAACGATTGCTTGAAGAACGCCGCTATGCGAATGGACTCACGCCGCCTTTTTCTCCAACGCAAGGACCGCCAGAGCAAGGTCATGGTCCATCTGGATACCGAGCCAGAAGGCAGGGGAAACCCCGAGCGCACGCCCGAGTAGGATAGAAGTCTCTGCCGTGATCGCGCGCTTTCCCCGCACGATTTCCGAAACCCGCATGGGGCCGCAGCCCATGCGACGTGCCAGTTCGCGCAGCGAAAGTTCCATGGGAACAAGGAACTCATCGCGCAGGATTTCTCCCGGCGTATTGAGAGCCGGGCCGAGTGGGATGCTGTTCTTTTTCATATTTAGTGGTAGTCGGTGATTTCCACATCTGCCGGCCCCTCTGGAGTCCAGCGGAAGCAGACACGCCATTGTTGATTGATGCGGATCGAGTGCTGCCCCCTGCGGCCGTCCCGGAGAGATTCCAGCCTGTTTCCTGGCGGCACACGCAAGTCGTCGAGATTCGCCGCACGGTTGAGCATTTGCAGTTTGGCAAGCGACTGTTTCGCGATGGCCGCGAAACGCCGGTTTCTTCCCTCCATCCAAAGCTCCTTCGTGTGCTTGCAATGGAAATTCACGATCACGGAAGGGAGTGTATCGAATGGCGATACGACTGCAATCAGTTTCTTTCACTGTTTTTTTAAACAAGCCATCGCGCCGCGCCGGTCACTTAACCGCTCCTGCAAATTTCCAGCATGAAACAGGGAGTCCTCGGTCAATAGATAAAAACCTGACCCGAGTGCAGACAGACTTTCTTCGACCACGCACGGCTCAGTGCATGGTCTCGCACATGGCTTTCCGCGCTGCGTAGCTGTGTGGACGGCTGCCTTGGCGACGACCGAGGCGTTTCGAGTAGATGGGTTTGAATGCCATGGTGTTTCCTTTCGTTGCTTGGTTTGGGGCACGAAAAAACCCAGCATTGCTGCTGGGTTGGTCGTGCTGATTATGTTGATCCGGTCAGGATTTCATTTCTTCAGTTTCGATGGAGATTCCGAAATTGATCCGAAGTCCTCCATTTTATTCTGGCAGAAAATCGGGATATTTTCCTGGGGCTTGCTGGCAAAAACCCGTTTTCGGCGATCCCCTCCACGCCCGCCGAAATCGCCCTCGAAAATCCCCCCGGTATCCGATGTCACGGAAACGATTTCGACCCCGCCACGGGGCAGCCAGAGGCCATTTTTTTTTCAAAAGTTGCCTGAAAAAACCGGTTTTCGTGGGGTTTTCTCGGTCGTGAGCGACCCTGTGTTCACTGATGCTTCGGGGAGTTGCCGATGCCGGGGCCAGATATTTTCTCTATCTGTCGCTTGCCGAATCCTTGCCGGATCGAGGTCGTTTTGGTGCGTTTTCTGACGTTTCAGTGCGCAACGTGTTTTTGAAAGCTAAGCCCTGAGAGGCTGATAAACAAAGGCTTCTCCTCGAGTTTGAGGGGAGCCGGCAGTCGGATTCGAACCGACGACCAGCGGTTTACAAAACCGCTGCTCTACCACTGAGCTATGCCGGCTAAACTGCTTTTATTCAACAACTTGACAAATCACCATTTTCTCCTTGCTACACCCATTTCCTACACCTATGCTCTGGGCATGATCGATTCTGCCAAGGAGGCAAGGCGAACATGAGGACGAATCAGGAAAAACGGTATTCACGAGTTGCTGAAGGAATTTACCGCTACAAAAGCGGCGGGTTCCACTTGCGCCACAAGGTAGAGGGCAAGACGACGTGGCACAAGCTGAAAAGCATCGAACTTCAGGCGGCAAGGCGCGAGGCGAGAGAAGTCCTCAAAACCGGAATTCTTGTCCGGCGAAAGCAGGCAGCTCGCACGCTGGCGGAATTCTCGCAGGAGGAACTCGGGCGCTACGAAAACGCGGCGGAGATGACGCGCAAGAAGGCAGCTGGTTACCATGCCAAAGTTTTGACTCACTGGCCTGGCGGACCGAATATATCGGTCGCATCGGCGAAAAAGCAGGATGTGGAGAAATGCATCACTGATGCCGTTGGCGCATGCGGGGCGAGCTACCGCAACCAGTTCATTCAATTCCTGTGGAGGGTTTTTCAGCGGGCATTGGCAGCGCAGGCGATTGGTCTGCTCCCAGGGGCCGATCCGGGGCTGAGAAAAAAAGAAACCGTCTGGAAATTGGGGAAAGTTCTGCCAGTCACCGGGCTCATTCCGACGGTCGAACAATGGAGGGCAGTGGTCAAAACCATTCGGGATAGAAAACTGTCGGATACGCGCATCGAGGCCGCTGATGTTGTCGAGGCTTTCGCTTTGCTGGGGCTGGGACAGGCGGAGGTCGCATCGTTGCGATGGCAGGATGTGAATCTGCAAGTGGGGACATTGAGCGTGAAGCGTCGCAAGACGGGAGTTCCATTCACAGTGCCACTCAACTCGGCCGCACTGGAACTGCTCAAACGCCGGGTGAAAATCACGGGGCAATCTCCAACCGAAAAGATTTTCACGATTTACTCCCCGAAGAAAGCGATTGAGGCGGCATGCAATGATCTTGGGTATCCGTCATTCACGCCGCGATCATTCCGAAAGCTCTACATCACGGAAGCCCTGCGGGCAGGCGTAAACGTCAAAACCATCGCCGAAATGCAGGGGCACCAGGATGGAGGGAAGCTGATCCTCCGAACCTACAGTGCCGAGGTGAATTCCGAGGAACTTGCACGGGCGGGCACGAAAATGTCAGCGGTTTTCGGTGCTGCCTCTCCGGCTCCATTGAAAAAGTTGAGTGCCCCCAAGGCGGCCAACCCCACCAGGAAGGTCAATCTGGTGCCAAAGCCGCTGTAAACTCTGCTCCGGCATTATCCAACGGACAGATTGTTGCTTGGTGGCGAAATGCCAAGAGCGGGAGTGCCGCGCCGCCCCAAATCTCCCGCCACGATCCTCCTGTCCACAACGAACGGAGGCGGAGCTGATGAAATGATCCGCTACAACAGGAAATGGATCGTTCGTCCTGCCCCCAAAAAGAATTCAAAAAACATCTTGCAAGCTGTTATACTTCTGCGAGTGTAGCAGCGAAATGACCAATTCACCTCAAGCCCTCGGGACTGTTTTGAAAGAATTCCGCGCGCAAGCGAAATTCTCTCAAAGGCAGCTCGCGGACAAATCCGGAGTGCCTTACAGCCTGATCTCCGCTCTTGAAAACGGGAGAAGGACGGCAGGGAACCGGATTGCAGGAAAACTGGTGGATGCGCTGCATTTGGTGGGAAAGGACCGCGCACAATTTCTGACGCTGGCCAAATTGACCTCGAAAAGGATCAGGCTTTCGGTTGCGGAGGAGAGCGAAAAGGAAGTGCCAAGTGCATGGCTGAAATTTTTGAAATTCCTGGTGCCCGAATGGGAGATCGCGGAGATCAGTTTTCCGAAAAGTGGGATATACGATTTGTTGCTTACAAAAAGTGATCGTTGGATTTGCGGCGTCATTTTCAGGTCAGGATTAACCCTTTTGGTCTGGAATCCAGGACTTGAGGGCGGATTGGCAGACACCCACGCCCTCAGAGCGTTGATCGAAGAGGCAACAACGCAGCGGAAAACAAAAAAAGATTTTCATTCAATAGCGGAAAAAGGACGCGCCTCGGGATACGAGATTCGTTTCTTCGGAGATTTTCTGGGCAGTCAGGAATGAGATCAGCTTCATAATTTCGTGGTTGGTTTTTTGGCCTCAATGGCACCGATGCCTGCGACGATCACGTAAGCGCCATCATCCACGACATGCTTGGCGACAAACCGGAGGTATCGCCCTGTGATCGGTTCGGCCAAGGGGATGTGCCGCATGCCGAAATTTTCCCGCACATCGGCAAACTCGACTTCCTTGACGAGCGCCCAATTCTCAGCGTCCAAGCTCAGGAAAAATGCAACGTGATCGGGAGTTGCCTCGCACGTCCCGTCGTCGCGCGGCAGGAGCGTGAATGCGGCAACGTCCATCTCGCGCCCCATATCCAGGACCACCTCGTGCGGCGGCGCGCTCAAGGTCTTATCCTTGTGACAGGTGTGCCAGTAGGTCTTCGGGTCGTCGTTGAGCAGGTGCGCCACGTCCGCCGCGCCGCCGTTGGCGTAAGGGCTGTTGAGGCTGGTGCTCACGACGCGCCAGTTTTTGCGGTCCACGCCGAACGCCGCCGTGACGGTCGGGCCGTGGCTCTGGCTGTTGATGAACGCCTGCGCTTTGACCGTGCCGCCATCGAGCAGGGCGAATGGTTTTTCATAAACCGGGGAATCAGGGCCAGGCTCGGTGCCGTCGAGGGTGTAACGCAGTGTGAGCGCGGGGTTGGAGCAGCGCAGATCGACCTCGCCGCTCGCTCCGCGCCGGATGGAGAGATTACACCGCAGGGCCATGTCGAGCGGCACGCTGAAGAGCCCGTCTGCCACCTTCCACGCGCTGAACTCCCGGATTTGCGGTTCCGCCGCGCTTTCGAGAATCGTCAGGCGCAGTTCGGAGGCGGGGATCGGCTCAAAGCGCTCAATCCGGTTGTGCCCGATCACGGTGCCCGCCCAGATTTTGATCCATTCGCCGCCGATGTGCCCCTCGACCACGAATTTGCGAACGCGCTCGCCTTGTGCGATGTCTTCCATCAGCATGAGCATATTGGGCGCGCTGCCAACGGGAAGCGGCAGGGAGTGGGTGTTGCCGGTGCTTGAGGCGACAGCGATCCGGTTCGAGAGGATTTGCTTCATCCGCCCACCAAACTCCGCGAACCGGCGCGCGTCGGGATCGGGAACCAGCCCGCGCGGATCGATGACCATGCCGATCAAGAGGTTCGTGTTGCGCCCGATGCTGGTGAAGTAACGTTCCACGAGGTGGTCGAGGGAGTAGAGGAATTCCTCGTCGCCTTTGCGCCAGAACCAGCCCCCTTGGAACGCCTGCGACTGACCGCGGTTAGGCAAGTCGGCCTCGCCGCACACCCAGCGGTTGCCGTTGGGATCGCCGGCACGGTTATCCACCTCGACGGTCCCGTCGTCGCTGGTCAAATCGTTGGTGGTGTTCCAGAACGGGTCGGGGGCCTCGCCCCGCTCGTTGCCGGTAAAGCGGGTGAGCGAGGGCAGATCGTGCGGGCCTTGAAAGACCACGGCGTTGGGCTGCAGTTTCTTTAGCAGCGGGACGATATCCGGCCCTCCTTCTTCGAGGGGCAGCACGCCGCCGTCAAACCAGATGTAAAAAACCTCGCCGTAGTTTGTCCACAGCTCGGCGAGCTGGGTCATGACGATCTGGTTGTAGCGGGCCTGCTCGGCAGGATCGCCCGAACGGACTTTGCCGTCACAGTCAAGGTAGGCGTTGCATCCGGCGCTGGCGTAGAGTCCGGGCTTGAGGCCGAATTTTTTGCACGACGCGAAGAAGTCGGCGACGATGTCGCCTTTGCCGTCGCGCCACGGGCTCGACTTGACGCTGTAGCCGTGCGCCTCCGTCGGCCAGAGCGAGAAGCCGCTGCAATGTTTGGCCACGAGCACGGCGTAGGTCGCCCCTGCGGCTTTGGCGGTGGCGATCCACTGGTCGGTGTCGAGTTCGGTGGGGGTGAACACCGACGGATCGGGGGTGTATCCCCATTGGTTTCGGAATTCGTAGCCGGGCTCGAAGACCTGGACGTCGAGATGGATGATGACGCCGATGCCGCTCTCAAGCCATTCGATCTGGGCGGGCGTGGGTAATACTAGTTTATGGTGATGTGACATAATTTTCATTTAAGCTGAACAAAGGAGCTGTCGGCCGTCTGACCTACAAGAAGACACTGATCGCCGTCGCGGCTGAAGAGGACGGCAAGGGCATCGGTCGCATTCGCATGGCTCGGA
>Ga0194039_1000926_pt1 | contig 16341 bp, 11 predicted proteins | sample JunL228m_MetaG_FD_148679 | JGI IMG/M metagenome (GOLD analysis project Ga0194039, IMG submission 148679) | Anoxic zone freshwater microbial communities from boreal shield lake in IISD Experimental Lakes Area, Ontario, Canada - Jun2016-L227-8m | ecosystem: Environmental > Aquatic > Freshwater >... | reverse complement strand
TTCACCGAATACGTTGCGGACGGCAGCCCGATTCCAAGCACAGGCCCAACCGATGCATTGTAGCGATTGTTGGCCGGCTTGACACCATCGATGCGTTCGTAGGGGTGGTTGTCGTCGGCGGCCGTTATGTCGGTATAAGTGTTCGTCACCCACTCCATCGCTTCGGCCGGATGTTTCCGCCAGAGGGTCGTGGCGATTCCAAGGCTTCTATAGTACCAGTAACCTCCGTCTTGATAGGCATTGTAACCGTAGGCAAGGTTCTCCCAATGTGGGCTCGTCATATCTGGCCAAACGTGACGCCCCGGAGTCACGTCATCGGCTTTGCGCGCCATCCGAACCGAACCCCGATACCCGGGTGTCATTTGGAACATATCGGCGGCGCCGCCCGCCAGCTTGTCCGCATTGTAACGCGCAGCAAACCAATCTGAGGCTGCGTCGGACTGTGCATCGGAGAGTATCCCCGACCAGACTGCGTAACCGGTAATGTCCGGAGAGGCCATCGTCGGCGCCGCCTGTCCAACACCCCAGGGCAGGTATCCGGCGGGGTTGAACTGCGCCCGAATTGCGGCGCGCATGGCCGCGGCTGTCGCACACCATGCCTTTGCGGATGAGGAATCAGGGACATGGTCACTCATGTCCGCCATGGCGCCAGCGGCATTGCAGGCCAGAACCGATACCCCGATGTCATCGCCGCCGAAACCGTAAGAGTCATGGAATCCCCACATCACGCACGCCCCGGTGGTCTCTGTAATGCCGCCGGCGCCGATGTGCCCTGGTGTCGTCCATTGTGTCACCAGACCGGTCCGGGGATTGCGAGGCACGCTGTTCCAGGCATCCACGAAACGCGCCGACTTCGCCTGGAACCACGCCTGCCAGGCTGCATCCCAACCTGCTTTGTAACCGTAGTGCCAGCCCAGCAGAATGAAACACATAGCCTCATCCATCGAGGGCCGGTTAAAATGGGCGGTCTCATCGCCATAGAAAACTCCTGGCCCCCAGCAGTAGCGCCCGTCCGGGTAAATATGGTCCGGAATAGCGCCCCTCGGGTATGTGTAGGCGCCGACTTTCCTGTTTTCTGTGAGTTGTTTGAGCGCGTGGTAATCGACCGCCCGCTTCACCTCGTCGGCCGTGACCGTGTCGCGACCCGAGCCTTCGAGTTGATAGAGAAAATCACGAGCGAAGATGCCGGCCGCACGGTAGGCCGGACCGGGAGTGCAGATGTGCGTCCCGGCCGGCATGCTCGGGTCGGTGACAAGTTCTCGAGACTCCTGGATGATGAATTCCGCCCTCGACTGCATGGCCCGGCGCAGAGCCGGCGCAACCGGAACACACATAACCGTCTCACCGTCGCTGTAGGCGCGGTAGCGATTCGTGTGCGTCTTGAATGGAGTCGAGGATAGCGAAACTGCATAGCCCAGTTTGAAAGACTTGACCCCTGGTCCGGCAGCCATCCGGACTGTCGCGCGCTCTTTCGGCGCGAGGCGGATAACGTTGGGCGAGAGTTCCGCGCTCGCATTCGGTTCAAACACCAGCATCAAATAACACTTGTCGGCATTCACCACATCAAATCTGTGGGTGCGGGATGCAGCCGTGAAGTTCTCAATCTTGTTGCTTCGCAACTGGCGGAACAATGGGCGAGAGGTGTCCTGAGCGCTGCATGCGGCAGTCAGCAATATTCCTCCGGCTATTGCTGCGGCCAGCCGCTGTGCCACCTGCATGGGGTTATTCCTGTTCTGCATGTGCGCTGCCCGTGATTTCGATGATGCGGTCGGCCCGCTCTTCCATCATGCGCTTGATGACCCGCGGCATGTTGGCGTCGTGGCGCTGCTTGAACTCATGCATGAATCCGCTCGCGTTTAGCGGAGTGAATCGAACCATGCCTTGGCCCCGAGCAGGCTGGGCTGGCTGCAGCCCAGATGGTTGGTGTTGGGAACCGGATCGAACAATTGGACCTGAGTTGCCCCCAGCGACTGAAAAGCAGCCAGAGCGACTTCAGAATTGGCAATGATCACATCCCGATCCGCTGCGCAATGGTAAAGCCGCATCGGCGCGCGAGGCCGCCAGTAATACACGTCATTGTCCTCCAACGCCAGGCGTAGCGGATGCCGCGGCTCCGATCTGAACGCGGCGAGGTATTGCGGCTTGAGGATTTGCACGGGATCGGAAGGCATCGCGGCGTTGATCTGACCGCTGGGCGTATTGCCATTCAGTAAAGGCGGCAGCGTGCTGTCATAAGGCGGCGCCAGGAGACTCGCGAGGCTGGGGGCCAGTTGATACACATCGCGATAGGCAGCCAGCAAATAGAGAAAATAGTATGGGTTCGGTTGCGCGGCGCCGGAAAGAATGTTGGTGGCAGTGACGCCCGACAAATCGTACGCGCCGGCCATCGGCGCGCATGCGGTCACGGCAAACTCGTTCGTATGGCAGGCCTCGAGTTCACGCAAAAGCGCCATCGTAGCATGACCGCCCTGCGAATAGCCGGTCAGGAAAAGCTGGTTGGTCAGCACGATGCCATTGCCCGCGCAAAAACTCCTGGCCGCGCGCAGCATATCGATACAGGCGGTCGCTTCAGAGCGCGCGTGATGATAAGGATGCAGCCCAGGCGAATCCCCCAAACCAAGATAATCCGGCGTGACCGCGGCATAGCCGGTAGTGGCAAAAGCTGCCCCCACACTTACCTCGCTCGACAAGAGGTTCATTGATGACGGGGCCGCGTTGGTTTGGGTGACGGTTCCGTGCTGGTAGCTCACGAGCGGAAGTGGCTGCGCAACGTTCACGGGCAGCAGCAAAGCGCCGGAGGCTATGGTCCGCGCGCCCAAAGGCGTCACGGTTTCATAATCGAGCTTGTAAAGCCGCACATCGTATTGGGGCGTGATCGCCACCCCCGCGAAATAAAAAAGCACTGATAGATACCCCGCGGTGGCCGTCGAGACCAGGTTGCTGGAAAGCAGTTTCCCGCGTTCGGCGGGTGGAACTGCGACAACCCGATAAAACCTGCCAGGGTTCGTGCTCGACGAATCCGTCCATTGATTGCTGGCAATCGGAAAGAGAGCCGGCAAGGCTGGAACACGCCAAAGACCATCCTGCAGCGTGTCCTGGAATTGCACGGTATAGACGCTGCCAGTTGTGGTTGCCTGCCAATCGAGCGCCCAACCGTTGGTCGTCGCATCGAGGGCTGTGATTCGGATGGAGTTGGTGGTTTGCGCGCAAAGCAACCCGTGGGTTGCCAGCAGCGCGATCGTTACAAAAGCAAATAGCAGCGTTCTTGGCCTGGTCATAGCGCCCGCAACCTAAACCCGGTTGCGAGTCTGCACAACCGGCTTTTGCTTTTCCCTCCGAACCCAGACCAAACCATCAACATTTGGAGGTTGATACCGTAAGGCATGGATTACCCGCCGCCCTCGTTCACAGGGCCGGCCAGTTTGGATGAGTTGACCAGTAAAGCGTCTTGAGCTTGTCCACCTTGACCTTCTTCCCCGAACCGTCGAGGAAGGTCAGGTTGATTGCCTGGTTGTGGCGGTTGATACAAAAGTTGGCAACGCCGCCACCTCCGCCTTTGTAGCGGTCCACCGGGATTCCGTCCGAGGGCGATGGCCAGGCGTCCATCCACATCGCGTCGCCGATAAGCGGCGTCTCGCTAGGCTTGGGAACACTGTCGATGGGGCCAAAATAGTAGGCGCCAACCTGCGATTCCATCGGCTTGTCCGAATACACCCATGAATTGAGCGCGAAAGCGCCGAAGGAGCCTGCGCTGAGGCCGAAGTAGCTCGAGAGCGGCCCCCAGTATCCATCCGCCGTTCCGTAATAATCCATCCCGTTGAGCGTGTAGCCACGCCGGTTGGCGGCTGGACAAATCCGCAAGGGGGCGTTGGTGCTCTGCCTCGAGCCGGCATAGACGATCAACCGGTCGATCCACAGCCCCAGGGTCGCATCGTAGTTGATGCTGCGGCCACGGTGATCGCTCGCATACATTTGATTCGCCAGGTTGAACTGCCGGAGGTTGTTAAGACAGCCGATGGCGCTGGCCTTCTGCTTGGCTTTGGAGAGCGCAGGCAGGAGCATGGCCGCCAAAATCGCAATAATGGCAATGACCACCAGCAGCTCAATCAAAGTGAATGCTGTGGGACGCGACCAACCGCGCTTTCCAAGTTTCATGACAACCAAATCCATCTGGCTGTGATATGGCCCATACCCCGTGTTTGGTCAACGCCCATTTCAGAGCAGCCCTCAGCGTTGGGCTGGCGCATTGGCGGGGAACGCCGGTTTCTTAGCTGTAATGCGGACCACCCGGGCCGAACCAAATGGCACCGAAAAAAGCGCTAGTCGAGACGGCAACTGATGGGTATGTTGGCCCGGAATTGACTGCTTATAGACTGGGCAGAACTGAAAAAACCGCAAATGCTATGAGGACAATTATTAGACAAACGAGGTTGTCGAAATGATACGAGTTGGCGTGGTCGGGCTTGGGTTTATGGGCAAAACCCATTTTAACTGTTACAAGTCGATCCATGACGTTCAGGTCGCCGCGGTGTGCGATGTTGATGAGAAGAAGCTGAAGGACCCAAGCGGAATGGCGGGCAATCTCGCTGGCGCGGAAAAGCCTTTGGATTTTTCGGGCGTCGAACTTTATACGAATTATGATGAGATGCTGGCCAAGGCGAAGCTGGACGCGGTGTCGATAACGCTTCCCACCTATATGCACGCCGAGCATGCGATCAAGGCCCTGAAAAAGGGCCTGAATGTGATGTGCGAAAAGCCCATGGCGCTCGATGTGGCGCAGTGCAAGCGGATGATATCGGCGATGCATAAGAGCGGCAAGATATTGCAGATAGGCCACTGCATCCGGTTCTGGCCCGAGTACGTCAAGGCCAAAGAAGTGATTGATTCGGGCGAATATGGGAAGGTGAAAGCGGCGTCGTTCAGGCGGCTGAGTTCGTCGCCGGCGTGGAGTTGGAACAACTGGATGCTGGCGGGCAACAAGAGCGGAGGGGCGCTGATGGATTTGCACATTCATGATACTGACTATGTTCAGTATGTGTTCGGATTGCCCAAGTCCGTGTGGACGCGCGGGGTATTCGGGCCAAGCGGCAAACTTGACCACATCACGACCCATTATTTGTATGGGACCAATGATATGGTGATAACGGCGGAAGGCGGGTGCATAATGGCGCCGAGCTTCGGATTTGAGATGAGCTTTAATATTATTCTTGAACGCGCGACAATCGCGTATGACTGCACGAGGCATGTCCCGTTCAGGATTTGTCTCGGGAAAGGAGAGCCTCTCGTCCCCGACATCGACAAGCGTTCGGGCCATGCGCTCGAGCTGATTCATTTCATAAAGAGGCTCAAAGGCGAACCGGTTGCCGAGGTGCTGACACCCGAGGATTCGCTTCACTCGATAAAACTTATTCTGGCGGAGGAACGATCCGCAATAACAGGAAAGGAAATTAAGATAAAATGATTAAATGCAACAATTGGCCAATAGGGGTGTGCGTGTGGTCCCTGGACAACGATCTCGACAAAATCGGGCGATTGCGCCAGGAGACAAACCTGACGCATATCAACCTGGGGCTTTGGCCGGCTATAGACGGCAAAGATGAAAACTTCCTGGCAAGGGTGAAGAAGGAACAGTGGGACATCAACGCAACGGTCATTAATTTCCCGCAGGAAGATTACTCGACGCTGGATTCGATAAAGGCGACCGGCGGAATCGTCATGGACAAGTATTGGGACGTGAACAGCCAAAGAGTTTTCAAGGCGCTGGACATAACCGCCGAGATGGGAGTGAAGTACCTGCTGTTCCATTTCGGATTCTTCGACCATACCGATGCCAAGGCGGCTCAGGGTTTTAAAGATAAGGTTAAGAGGCTGGCGGATGCGGCGGCGAAAAAACACATTGCCCTGCTGATGGAGACAGGGCAGGAGACGGCAGACGATTTGAAGCTGCTGCTGGAAGAATTGAAGCATCCGGCCCTATTCGTCAACCTGGACCCGGGTAACATGATTCTCTACAACAAGGGCAACCCTGTGGAAGCGGTTAAGACTTTGCAGCCGTGGATAAGACAGGTTCATGCGAAAGACGCGTTACGCACGAAAGTGGCTGGCACCTGGGGTCAGGAAATGCCCTGGGGCGATGGCGAAGTCGGGACGGACGCATTTCTGAAGGCGTTGAAGCAAGAGGGCTTCGAGGGCGTCCTGGCCATCGAAAGAGAAGCTGGCGGCAACAAATACGAGGATATCAAACTTGGCGTGGGCAGGCTGAGCCATTGGAACGCTTAGCCGCGGGCATCAAGCATCGGTCAAGGCTTCTCGCGACCGGCTCGATTGTTTACAGATGGTCAAACCTCCTCTTCCCTCCGCTGTTTGCCTTTGAAAGCGGTGTAGAGGGTGGGCAAGACCACCAACGTCAGGAGGGTATTACTGACGACACCACCGATAACGACGGTGGCGAGCGGGCGTTGGACCTCGCCGCCGACGCCCACGTTCACGGCCATCGGGATGAAGCCGACCGCGGCGACCATGGCGCCCATGAGGACCGGCCGCAGCCGCACCGTGCAGCCTTCCTGGACCGCCTCAAGCAGGGGTGCGCCGGCCTTAAGCTTTTGCTTGATGAACTCCACCAGAACCAGACCGTTCAAAATGGCGATGCCGCTGAGGGCAACGAAGCCGACGGCAGCGCTGACGGTGAAAGGCATCCCGCGCAGCCAAAGCGCCAGGACGCCGCCCACCGCGCCCAAAGGTATGCCTGTGGCCACAATGAACACGTCGCGCATGGCGCCAAGACTGAAGTAGAGCAACACGAAGATCAAGCCGAGGGCCATCGGCACGACGAACATCAAACGCTGGTTGGCGCGCTGCATGTTCTCAAACTGGCCGCCCCACTCGACGGTGTAGCCTTCGGGCAGTTTGACTTGCTCGGTGATTTTCTTCTGCGCTTCGGCCACGAAACTCCCGACGTCCCGCCCGCGCACGTTGCATTGCACGGTGATGCGGCGCTTGCCCCATTCGCGGTTGATGGTGGCCGGACCTTCGGTTTCCAAAACCTGCGCCACGCGGTTCAGGGGCAGGACGGAGCCGGTCGCGGTGGGAATGAGCGTGGTGGCCAGCGCGTCGGGGTCCGTGCGCTGGCGGTCGGGCAGCCGCACGACCAGTGGGAAACGACGCTGGCCTTCACGGATTTCTCCGACGCGTTTGGTGCCCACTGATTCGACAACGTTGAGAATGTTGCGCGTGGGCACGCCGTAGCGCGCAATAGCTTCCTGGTCCACTTTGATCTGCAACACGGGCTGGCCGGTGAGTTGTTCACCCGTGATTTCGCCGCGTCCGGGAATGGTGCCGAGGACTTTCTGCATCTCGTCCGAGATCTCGCGCAACTTGTCCAAATCGTCGCCGTAGATTTTGATGCCGATGTCCGAGCGAATCCCAGCCACCAACTCGTTGAGGCGCATTTCAATCGGCTGGCTGAAGGCCACTCTCAGACCCGGAATTTTTACGAAGAGCTTGCGCATCTCTTCCACCAGTTCAGACTGGGTGTGGGCCTTCCGCCATTGGCTGCGGGGTTTGAGCGCTAGAAAGAAATCCGAAAGCTCGATGCCCATCGGGTCGGTCGCCACCTCGGCGCTACCGAGGCGGGTCCAGATGTTGGCAATCTCGTTCGGGAACTCCGCCAACAGGAGCTTTTCGATTCTGTCGTTGACCGCCACGGCTTCCTCAACGGAGACGCCGGCGACCCGCACGGTGGTGCCGACGATAGCGCCCTCGCCCAATTTGGGAAGGAATTCACCGCCCATGCGGGAGGCCAGAAGGAGTGTGCCTGCAAGCAGCGCGATGGCGCCGAAGATTATAGTCTTGCGAAAGCGCATAGCCGCCGCCAGCACGGGGCAGTAGAGACGGCGAGCCAGGCGCGCCAACAACGGCTCGGTTTCCTTGACCGGCTTGGTCAAAAACAGGCTGGCCAGCACGGGCATCAGAGTTAGGGAAAGAATGAGCGACCCGAGGAGAGCGAAGATCATGGTGAGCGCCATGGGCCGGAAGAGTTTGCCTTCAATCCCTTCGAGCCCGAGGATGGGCAGGAAAACCACCAGGACAATGGCCACGCCGAACGCGACGGGCCGGACCACTTCCAGGGAGGCGCTGGTCATCGTCTCGCGCCGTTCTTCCTCGCTAAGGTTGCGGCCCAATTGACGCTGGCGAGCGGCTAGACAGCGAATGGCGTTTTCCACCATTACTACCGCTCCGTCCACCAAAAGGCCAAAGTCAATCGCGCCCAGGCTGAGAAGACTGGCGGCAATGCCGGCGCGCAGCATCAAGGCCACGGCCACGAGCATCGAAAGCGGGATGGCCGCTGACATGATGAGGCCGGCTCGGAAATTGCCGAGGAAGGCAAACAAAACCCCGACCACCAGCAGCGCGCCCACCAGCAGGTTTTCTTCAACGGTGCGGATGACGTTGTCCACCAGTTCGGTTCGGTCATACAAAACCTGCACGATGATGTCCTTGGGCAGGAAGGTTTGCACCTCGGCGAGTTTCTTCTTCAAGTCGCGCGTCACGACATGGCTGTTCTCACCCATCAGCATAAAACCCAGACCGAGAACAATCTCGCCCTTGCCGGCCCCGGTCACCGCGCCGCGCCGAATTTCGTGGTCCACCTGGACGGTGGCGACGTCAGCGACTCGCACCGGGACGCCGTCGTGCGCGGCGATGACGATGTTGCCGATTTCCTCAATGTTGGTGGCTAACCCGAGGCCCTGAACGAGGAGCGATTCCCCATTGCGGACCACCTGGCCGCCGCCGACGTTTTGGTTGTTGGCTTCCAGCGCCTCGAAAAGTTGCTCCAGGGTGAGACCGTATTTGACCAACCGGTCTGGCTCGATCACAACGTGGTACTGTTTCTCGAACCCACCCCAACTGTTGATTTCAGCCACCCCAGGGACTTTGCGCAACTGCGGCTTGATGACCCAGTCCTGTATTTCCCGAAGATCGGTGAGCGTGCGCTTGGGATTGTCCGAGCGGACGACGTAGTGGAATATCTCGCCCAAGCCGGTGGCGATGGGTCCAAGCTGGGGCCGTTCCAGCCCGGCGGGCAATTCAACCGTTTGCAAACGCTCGCTGATGAGCTGGCGCGCGCGGTAGATGCTGGTGGCATCGTCGAAGGTGGCGACGACCTGCGAGAGACCAAATTTGGAGATGGAACGGACATTCTTGAGCCCCGGAAGCCCGCTCACCGCCAGTTCGACGGGGATGGTGACCTGCTGCTCGGCCTCCTGGGGGCTGAGGGCGGGCACGCTGGTGTTGATTTGGACCTGCACCGGCGTGGTGTCCGGGAAGGCGTCGATTGGCAGGAGGCTCAACGAGCGCCCGCCGACGGCGATGAGAACCGCCGCCAGCACACAAACCAACAGGCGGTTTTTCAGCGAAGTTTTGATCAGCCAATTCAACATAGCGTCCTTTTAGTCTGCGCAGCCTGCGCCCATGCGCGAGCTGAGCCATTGGGACTTGAGGGCGAAGCCGTGTCTCACCACCACAACTTCCTGCGGCTTCAAACCAGCGAGCACCTCGAGCTGGCCGTCGAACTTGACACCGATGGATACGGCGCGGGCCTCGAACAAATCATCGGTCAGCTTGACGAAGATGAAGGGTTTGCCCTCGAGGGCGTAAATGGCCGAAGAGGGCACAAGCACGGCTCCTTCGGCGCTGCGGACAACGATGCGGGCGCGGGCGAACATCCTGGCTTTGAGCAGCCCGTCCGGGTTGGGCACTTCAGCCCGGGCGCGGGCCATGCGGGTCCGCTCGTCCACTTCGGCGCCAATCCAGGTCAGCTTGCCAGTAAACGTCTGGCCGGGGAGCGACTCCACTTTCAGCTCCACAGTTTGACCGACTTTCACGCGCGCCAAAGCCGATTCCGGAATATTGAGCATCGCCCACATCACCGAGCGGTCGGCCAGGGTGAACAACGGTTTGCCCGCTTCCACCAGTGCGCCACGCACAGCACTCCGTTCGACGATCTCGCCCGCAAACGGGGCGCGCACCTCCATGAGAACCTGTTCGTGCGGCTTGCCGCCGAGTGTATCAATCTGCTCCTCGGTGAATCCGAGGGTGCGAAGCTGCTGACAGGCCCCGCGATGATCGGCTTCGGCCTGCTGCAAGTCCTTCTCCGAACTCACGCGGTCGGCGCGCAGCTTGCGCTCGCGATCGAGGGTCTGGTGGCTCAGCACCGCTTTGGCCACGGCTTCCGCTATCGAGGCCGACCAGATCTTCGCCACCGCCTGCTTCTCCTCGACCTTGCTGCCCAAATCCACGGGAACTTCCTGAATGATGCCGCCGACCGGCGCGGCAATTTGCGCGAGCTTGTTCTGATTGAACGCAAGCTCGGCATAGCACTCGATCCCCTCGGGAATGGATCCGACGGCCGCAGCAGCCGTTTCCACGCCAACCAGGTTCGCGGAGTCCGCTGCGGGCAAACGCACCTTGGAACCCTCACCGGGCTTTAACTTGGCGGCCCGTTCGGGATGGCAGATGCCGCATTCGTCCTCCGGCAAGCCGTGCTCCTCGCACATCTTCTTTCCCGACGCAGGCTTGGCGGCGGCAAGTCCTGTCTTGCCGCCGCTCTCGACCGCGCCCTCGGATGCCGCGTCGGCTTCCTGTCGTTTCGAGCATCCCAGCGCCAGCGCCAAAATGGCGGCTACCGAGAGGGCGGTGAATCTGTCATTGAATAATCTCTTCATACTTCGTGTGGCTAAGGCTTGGTTTTGGACTGGGTGGCGGGGGCGGAATTGAGTTCACCGGGGCTTCGGGCCAGCAAGGCTTCGAGTTCGGCCTGGGCAATGTTCAGTTCAAGCAGCTTTTGCTGGTAGGTCAGCCGCACTTCGGCGGTGGTGCGCTGGATATCGAGCAAGTCAATGAAGCCGAACTTGCCTTGCTCAAAGCCCGTTTGAACCAGCCGCAGTGCCTCATTGGCTTTGGGTAGAATCCGCTCGCGATAATTGGCAACCTGATCGGCGGCGGTGCGAAGCCGCTGGCTCGCCGTAGCCCAATCCCGCAACAACCGTTGTTCGACCCTCGCCAACTCGGCATCGGCAACCGAAACGTTGGCCTCAGCTTCCTGCTTCCTGCCCTTGGCGCTGTCGATAATGGGGAGCGGCACCGAGAAACCAAGCTGGATGATGGATTGATCTGTCTCGCCCATCCGACCGCCGGCCAAACCAACTTTTACGTCGGGATACGGCTCCAATTTGGCGCGGCGCAGTTCCAACCCGGCACGGTCGCGGCTCGTGCGGGCCGTGACCACGGCGGGATGGGTGGCGAGCCAGCGCTCCGGCCCTTGCTCCAGGAGACCCGGCGTGAGCGCTTCGGCCAGCGCGCCGTAAATCGGGGCCTGGGCCAACTCGGGCCGCCCGAGGAGCATCGCCAGAGTTTGCCGGGCGCTCACCAACTCGCGCTGGAAACTTGAAAGCTCTGTTCTGGCCTGTTCCAACGGAATCTCTGCGCGCAACTGCTCCTGGTCGGCAGCGGCGCCAGCCGCAACGCGCTTGCGCGCGGTCGAAGCCGACGATTCCGCCACGATCACCAACTCGCCCTCCACTGCCACCAGCCGTTCAGCGGCGAGGACTTGAAAAAAAGCGGCCTTCACATCGCGAACCAGTTCGAGACGGCGAAGATTCAGCTCGGCTTCCGTCAGACGCACCCCGGACGCGCCGATTTGGCGGTCGAGCTTCTTCTTGCCCGGAAAGGGAAACGTCTGCGCCAAACCAATGGTTTGTTTGGCATCCGAGAATCCGCGCCCGCCACTGACAGGCCAATCCTCGGCACTCATTTCGAGCTCCGGATTAGACCAGAGCCTGGCCTGATAGGCGCGTCCGGCAGCGGCGCCAATTCGTGCGGTGCTGGCGCGCAACTCGGGGTTGTTGGCCAGCGCCAACTCGATGGCATCTTTCAGAGTCAGGCCCCCGTTGGCAGGCGGGTCAACCGCCGGAGCGGCCAATGCCAAACGGCTTGCACATGCCGCTCCAAACAACAGCGGCAGCCACCAACGGCTTTCCAAACGAGAGTCTAGCTTCATAGTCAATGGACAAATGGACAATCACGATCAACGGCGCAAACAATGGACCACAATGGACACGGTAAAGAGCGCGGGGTTAGGTCACACCGCGAGAGAGGAACGATCCCGGACGGGACTGCTTAGGAAAGAAGGGAAGGTGCGCGGGGCGCAGGCGCCGTGCGGAAAGTGAATTGCCAGGCTGTGCATAGCTCCGGCGGAGCAGAGGTAAAAAGGCCGAGAGTGTCTCTGGGCGCCAGTGGAATCTCGCAGATCGCAACCCGGCCCAAGGGAAGCAACGCCAAAGCAACAACAGGAACAATCTGTTGATGATTTGGGGCTTGGAAACTGCCAGTCTCGACAGCACAACAGTAATCGCCCCCGCAGTGGCCGGGACCGTTTACAGGAGCCTGGCCCTCAGACGCGCAGCGGATGAACTGGAAACCAAGGACGGTTTCCAGCTTGCAATGCGACATGAGTGGCATCCAGGCGAGTGCCAACAGCAGTGCCAACATTGTCTTCAGAGATCGCATCCCCGATATATCGCATGAAGCCCGCCAATGTTCAACCAAATCTTTCACAACCATTCGGAGACTGGTCGCGTGGAGCGGAGGCGCGAGCATGATTGGTCCAATGGCTTCCAATGATGGGGTCTTCACCCCAGACTCTCGGCATCTGGCATTCGCCTCATCGCCATACCCACGTCAACAACGGCGCAAACGCAAGGCTCGGCAAATAATTCGCCAGTTCGATTTTCTTCAACCCCAAAATCACGAGCGCGACGCAAAACACCAGCAACCCACCCACGGCGTTCACCGAATCCACCAGCCCATGCGCTTCCAGAAACGGTTTGAGATACTCCGCGCACACCAGGGTGATCGTGCCCTGGACCGCCAGCACCGGCAGCGCCGCAATCATCACCCCCCAGCCGAACACCTTGACAAAGCCCATCGTGGCCAGACCGTCCATGACCGCCTTCACCCCCAGCGGATAGAAATATCCTGACACGCCGTCCTGAATCGACCCCAGAATCCCCAACGGCGCGGCGCAAAGAAGCGCGGCGCACGTCTTGAAACCGTTGCTCAGCCGTCGCGGGTCTTCGGGAGTGGCAGCCACGATGTGTTCTCGCGCGGTCTGGCCCAGCCGGTTCGACATTCTCTGAAGACCCAGCAGCCGTCCCGTCACTTTCCCGAGCATCATGGCCAGCACCGCAACAAGAAGCTGCTTCAGGATGCGCGGAAACGACCAATCCAAACTGAGGCACGTCAGCCGCAGCCCATAAAAGACGGTGAAAACCCCCATCGCGACCCTGCAGAAGGATTCAGTTGCCGGGGACAGCGGCTTGCGCCGCGCCAGCCCCACGACTCCGCCCATCAGAATTCCAATCACGTTCAGAGCTGTGCCTGGACCAATCATAGGCCCACATCATAAGGCCAGCGTCGCGCGTTCAAAGTTCAAAGTTCAACTGGCACTTCTGATGGAAGAATTGCTGCAAAAGATACTTCTGGCATATATTTCCAGATCAGTTAACATTCCGCCCGCTGGTTAACTCAGAAACCGCTCATCAAGCGTAAAATGAAAGCTTAGAATCATGAAATCGAAGAAGTATCTCTCACAAATATCCATCGTAACAGGACTGGCGCTTGCGCTGGCCCTGACAACGTCTGCTCCATCGGCCCGAGCCAATGTTTATGCGTCGAATATAAAAGTTAACGGCGTTCTGACTGGCTCGGCCACGGTTGGCCAGGGCAGTGGCGCCACCATCACATATATTCTTAACGAACCCGCTTCTTCGGGTGTCACCATTAAGATTCTCTCGGGCGCCACGTTGGTTCGCAGCATTACCATCCTGGGCGGGATCGCCGGCACGACCCGGGGCCTAAACACCGTTGTTTGGGACGGCAAGAATAACGGCAACGCCAACGTGGCGCCCGGCAATTATACCGTTAGCGTCAGCGCCAGCAGCAGTGGCTATCTCGTTTGGACGCAAATCCTCACCAACACCAACACGAAGGTCTATTGGTCCTCGGGGATTGCGGTGGATACCACCACCAACAGCGCCTACTACGGGCGCGTCATGGTTGCGAACGGCGTTACCACCGCTCTCAACGTCGCGCCGCATCCGGTGGGCATTGTGAAGTTCAACGCCGACGGCAGTGAGGCCGACGAAGGGCAAAGCGACGCCGGCAACCCCTTCGTCACTGACTCCTGGCTCGGCGACTCTTGCCGCAGCCTCAAATACGGCACCGACGACCGCGTTTACTACGATGATTGGACCGGTTCGGGCAGGATCATCGCCTGCGATATGATTATGTCCAGCAACCAGGTGGTTCTTGATTCGGCCAACTTCTTCGGCACCGCCAGCGGTGGCAACTGGGCTGACATTGACGTTACGGATCTCGGAACCACCAATGCCATGGCTTGGTTTGCGGACGGGGGCTATCCGAGCGTTGGTGTCTGGTGCTGGCCTTTGACCAACAACGGAGTGGCCGATCCGACGTTCGCAGGGATAAATGTCCTCGCCTCGGGCGGTGCTGCGATCCCCTTGCGGTCAGGCTATGGGATGATGATTGACACAGCCGGCGACATTTTCCTGGGAGAGGTTCGGTCTAACCCGACCGATACGTCCGTGAAGCTGACTTGCATTACCAACTGGCAATCGGCTTCGTCGCTTCCGATAGTCAGTGCAAACATTGGCTGGCAGGATGGCGCGGAGAGCGACAGTGTGTTCCGCAGCGTGGAGGCTGTTGCCATTGATTCTCGATCGAATCCCAAATACGTGTCCGCCGCCTTCAGCGCCTCCAGCGGCGGTCTGATAGTCGTCAACGCTGCGGACGGCACGGTCGTAACGAATATTAACCAGAACTTGGCCGTTTATTACATCGGCACCTGCTTCGACAACGTCGGCAACGTCTATGCAGGAAACGCCAACGCCGCCACTCCTTGGGAGGTCTTCTCACCTCCCGGCGCCAACCAGGCGACCACACCCGCCGTGGCGACCATACAGGTCACCGTGCCGCTGGCGATCAGCAACATCGCGGTTTCCGGTGGAACAGCGACGATTAAATTCGCCGGCAATCCCAGCGACCCGGCTTCGGCTTTCAAACTGTTCAGTTCGGGCACGGTCAACGGCACGTATTCTCTTGCCACCGACGCAGTGATTACCGGCAGTGCTGGCTCATATACGGCGACCGTGGCCGCCAGCAGCGCCGCCCAGTTCTATCGTATCGAGCGTCCGTAAGTTCCTGCGTTTCTCATCGGAGCCGCCCGCGAGAGATCGCGGGCGGCTTTTTTTCAGGGTGCCGGACAACTGCTGTGGTCGCGAGCCCAGAGCCAGTCCGGGTTAGTGCCCGTGACGCCGGCGGGGTGATGGACGACAACCCCCTGCTGGGCTGGAATCTGAAGCACTGGAGTGGTCCATCTCTTGAGCACGGCGTGCCCGTCGGCGAAGGAGAAGCCGCCGGATCTGCCGTGCAGCGAACCAGGCACATCCGGGAAATCGGGGGAACCCAGGCCCATCTCGAGATAGCCGTCGTTGATGCTCCCCGGGTGTTCCTCTCCAAAAATAAGAGCGTCAGCGGGGATGGGGACAACCATGTCGCTCATTTTTGCATACTGCTTCCAGCCGGTGTTGTAACTGATGAGCGCATAGATGCTGCCCATCTGGCTATTCATCGAGTAACTCCGCAGGCGCTGCCCATTCGAGGAGGGCACCTTATCGCCGGGGCAGCGAAAAACCCCGATCTGGTTGCCCATATACGGGGACATGAGCGTGTTGGTTCGGTAATCGTTTATGTTGGTATTGCCCAATGCCCAGCCCCAGTTCTGCTGGTTGGCACCCACCCAGGTCTTCCATTTAGTGTATCCGGGCGAGTTCGGGACCATGACATCGTTGTAGTCATTTAGGTACATCGCCCAGCCAAGCTGCAATTGCTTTAGATTATTGACGCACCCAATCGCCTCCGCCTTGGCCTTGGCCCTCGCCAACGCGGGCAACAACAAGGCTGCCAGGATGGCGATGATGGCAATAACAACAAGCAATTCGATCAGCGTGAAGGCTCTTCTCGGACCGGAATGCCGCTTTGACGGCAATTGTGAGGGAATAGAATAGATCGGCTTCATAAAACAGTCCAGCGTCTCTGCAGACGGTATCCTATGTCAGACTGGGGGCATGATCAAGCAAATCCCTGACGGATTGAAGGGGGCCCAGGGTGGTTTCAAGAAATCGTAGCCGCCGACGGCAGTCGGCGCACTTTTCCTCGATTATCGGAGTGTAGGAGCGGCATGTTTATAGCTGAGGCCGCCCC
>Ga0194039_1000925_pt1 | contig 16347 bp, 5 predicted proteins | sample JunL228m_MetaG_FD_148679 | JGI IMG/M metagenome (GOLD analysis project Ga0194039, IMG submission 148679) | Anoxic zone freshwater microbial communities from boreal shield lake in IISD Experimental Lakes Area, Ontario, Canada - Jun2016-L227-8m | ecosystem: Environmental > Aquatic > Freshwater >... | reverse complement strand
GGGTAGGTAAAGGTGAACCCGTGGTTTCATCGGTAAAGTCTACGGTTAATGGTTTCAGGCCAACTGTCTGGTCGGCTTCAAAGTCTGCATTAAAGGGACTTACACCTACCTGGATGTAACCTGGTTTGGACAATGACTGGCTGACACCCAATTTTGATACCGTTAAGGTCACCGGGAATGATCCCGTGGATATGTAGGTGTGAGATGGGTTCTGGATTGATGAGAACTGACCGTCACCAAAGTCCCAGAACCAGCTGGTCGGTGTTCCGGTTGACTGGTCCGTGAACTGGACCGGGAGCGGTGTCAGGCCACTTATTGGAGTGCCAGTAAATGCTGGTTGGATAGCGAATCCAACATGGATGTAATTTACCTTTGTAGTGAAATCACTGTAAGTTATTCCATTGACAACCTTGGAAGCGATGAGTTTTACCGTATAGTTTCCTTCGTTCAAATAGGGATGTTGCGGATTTTGCAAGGTAGACAGGGCTGAGTTATCACCAAAGTCCCATGACCAGTTGGTCGGGGTACCTAGTGACTGGTCCGTGAAAGAAACGGTTAATGGTAAACTGCCTGATACAGGAGATCCAATGAATCCTGCGGTCACCGGGGTTACTAGGACCGTTATCGGGTTTGGATTGGTATACTGTGACGATCCACCATCGTTAGATACCATCAATGTAACCGAATAATTCCCTGGCTTATTGAATATATATACCGGGCTTGGGATAATAGATGTACCACCATCACCGAAATCCCAGTCCCAGTTCGTGATCGCCTGACCAACTGACTGGTCCGTGAAATTTACGCTGAATGGTGCATATCCAGTGGTCGGTGAAGCGCTAAATGCTGCTGTTGGTTTCGTGTGGCGGATGTAGATTCCATCAGTATATACCTTGGTATTAGAACCCTGGGAATTACTTACGGTAAGCTTTGGGTAAAATTTACCTGCTTTTGTATAGGTATGAATTGGGCTCTGGAGAGACGAAGTCTTCTCAACCGTTGGTGCATAGGGATCATCAAAGTCCCATAACCAGGAGGTCGGTGAAGGGGCACCACTCGAACGGTCGAGGAACTGAACTAACGTGGGTTCCGTACCACCAGATGGATCTGCAACGAAATCTGCAGTTACAGTCCCTGGTGCATTAACAATTATGAATCCAGGTTCGTCCCACGAGTAGTCCTTTCCATTGGTTTTCACTAAAAGTGAGACATCGTACGTATTGGGTTCAATATACTGGTGCACGGGGTTCCTATCAAACCTCTCGGGTCCTATGCTGTGATCACCAAAGTCCCATTCATAGACTGAAGTTTCAGGATTTGCGGTTGACTGGTCAAGGAATGATACCACTAACGGGTTTGTACCCGACCTTGGAATCGCTGCAAATGCAACGATTGGTGGGGCTGTATTGCCTACGACGACATCATGGCTTACCACAGATGACCCCCCCGCATTGGTTACCGTTAAGTTGACGGTATATGTTCCTTCGGCAGTGTAGGTATGCTCTGGGTTCGGTAATGTTGATACTGCTGGAGAGTCACCAAAGGTCCAGTTATATCTCAGGGGCGGTGATCCGGTTGACAGGTCAATGAACTGGACTGTTAGTGGTGATGGTCCCGATGCTGGGGTCATCTTGAATGCTGCGATAGGTGTGGGGGCAATGGAAGAAAGGGCAAGCTGAGTTGAAGCCCCTTCCGAAAAGACTCCAGTCTGAGGCGCCAGGATATTGTTCACAAAGAACGTGATGGTTGCTCCTGCGGGGTCACCTTCTGCAGGGCTGACCATTAGTGCGTTAATGTTTCCATACTGACCGGCCGTAGTAACCGTTGCCTGACCTCTGATTGTGCCATTGATCTTGGCTACAACCACTGTACCTTGCTCTGCAGGTAAGCCATTAATCGTCACCCCGCCATAGAAGAAACAAGGCATTGTAGGGCTTTCTGCCACTACTACGCCGATTGCCAACATCAGGATGAGTGCCGCGATAAGAGATTTTGGTATCATGTTTTTCATCTCCATTCTTTACACCAGCCCGTTAAGTGTGTCATCTGTGTTCATCAGTAACCAATACCCTTTCGTGGGGAAGGTTAGTTTTAGGTCTGAATAGTCCGGGTTCGTACTTCCCCGGATGTACGTCTCTGAATCATGTGATGATGCATTAAAGCCAATTAACGTGTCCCAGTTTCCATTGAGCTGACCTACCTGGGTGAGTAATTCACGGGCAGATATTGGGTTCACACCAGTTTCGCCGATTGAGTTCCATCCACTGTATACCAGCTTGCTTGGTGGTACCGGGATACTGGTAGTATCAAATGTTAGGGTCACATCCATCTGGTACTTCGAGTAGACCCAGATGCCATCGAGTGGTTTTATGGTTCCGCTGATGAACTGTATCCAGGATTTTGTCTGTCCGTCATACAGGAGAGGTGAGTGGTGATCCATATCCACGTTGGCAAAGACTACCTCAACGGTATTCGATCCTGTTGCCAACTTTTTAGCGGTTGAAACAAAGTTCCAGCCTGGGTAGAGCTTGATGATGTTTGCTGGTGGTGTTGGAGGTGCCGCAATAACATTAATCAGATTGTTCTTCGTTATGGGTGCTGACCATCCACCATTATTATATGATTTAAATGTTACCGAATAGTTGCCTGGGGTATTGTAGGTATAGACCGGACTCTGAGTCACGGATGTACCACCGTCACCGAAATCCCAGCTCCAAGCGGTGAGTGCCTGACCAAGGGTCTGGTCTGTGAAGGTCACGCTGAATGGAGAATTTCCTGTTGTTGGCAAAGAATTACCAAAATTAGCTACCGGGGGTATGTGTCGGACAAATATAACACCGGGATATACCTTGGTGTTGGGACCCTGGGAGTTACTTACCGTGAGTTTCGGGATATAGTTCCCTGCTTTTGTATAATTATGGATTGGGCTCTGGAGTGTTGAGATTTTTTCTGATGCCGGGGCGTACTGGTCGTCGAAGTCCCAGTTCCAGGATGTTGGTGCAGGACTACCGCTCGACTGATCATAGAATTGTACTACCAGCGGTTCGATACCACCATTTGATGGGACCGCGAAGAAATTAGCTGTTACAGTCCCTGGTGCATTAACGACGACAAATCCTTCTTCAGTAAGTGGGTATGCGACACCATTTTCTGTTACAATAAGGGTAACATTGTAGGATCCTGAAGTAGTATATTGATGAACAGGATTTCTCTGGTTAGAATTTGCTCCGTCACCGAATGACCATGTATAGGTGGAAATATCGGGATTTGCCGTAGACTGATCAAGGAATGACACCATCAGGGGTACCGTCCCTGAAGGAGGAATTGCAGTAAACGCTACGGTTGGTTCTGATAGTCCCCCTACAACGATATCATGAGTCACCGGTGCTGACGAGCCTCCTGCATTCGTCACTACAAGACTGACTGTATAGATCCCTTCGGTTTCATAGACATAGGTCGGATTCTGATCGTTTGATGTGATATTGTCCCCTAAGTCCCAGTACCATGAGGTCGGTGTCCCTGTTGACTGGTCAATGAAGTTGACCGTTAATGGGAATGGTCCGGAACTTGGATTCATCGTGAACGCTGCAGTTGGTGCAGCTGGGTTGGTAACTACAACATCGTGCGTCACCGGTGCTGACGAACCTCCAGCATTCGTCACTATCAAGCTGACGTGATAAGTATCTGGAGTTTCGAATTTATAGGTTGGATTCTGCACATTGTCTGTATACCCGTCCCCGAAATCCCATAACCAACTGGTAGGCGTTCCTGCTGACTGGTCAATAAAGTTGACCGTTAATGGATATGGTCCGGAACTTGGATTCATTGTGAATGCTGCGGTTGGTGCAGCTGGGTTGGTGACTACTACGTCGTGCGATACCTGAGATTGTCCTCCAGCATTGGAAACTGTCAGGTTAACATGGTAGGTTCCTTCTGTTGAATAGATATAATTTGGATTTTGCAGGGGTGAATGAGTGGAATTAACCTCCCCGAAGTCCCAATCGTATATTAGTGTGGGCGACCCGGTTGACTGATCGATAAAGTTGACAGATAATGGGAATGGTCCTGTAGCCGGGTTCATCGTGAATGCTGCACTCGGGGCCGGCGTACTCCCTGATGTGATATAATTCACTTTTGAAGTAGTGTTGCTGCTGCCGGAATTCGTGACCGTGAGTACTACATTGTAGTTACCTGCAGCCTGGTACACGTGGACCGGGCTCTTGACAATCGAATGAGGTGTATTGTCCCCGAAGTCCCAGTCCCAGGCGGTTACGGCATACTGTCCGGAATTTGGTGTTGAAAGATCGGTGTAAGTCACCGTTAGTGGGAATGCCCCAGTTACGGGAGTCCCTGAGAAATCAGCTACTGGTGCGGCTATGCCTACCATGATATAACCGGTCTTTGTTGTTGTGTTGCTCCAGCCTCCATTTGATGCAGTGAGTGATACGGTGTAGACTCCGTTATTCTGGTAGACGTGCGTTGGGTTCTGGGTGGTGCCGGTAGTGTTGTCCCCGAAATTCCACAACCACTGGTTACCAGTCTGACCTGTAACAGTGCCTGCAAAAGTTACCGTCAGTGGGGCATCGCCACTGGTTTTATCTGCAGTGAAACTTACTTTGAGATAATTGGTTAATGGGTAAATATCGATATTATCAACGCCAGTTAATGAATATTGTTTATCACAGATTCCAGGTGTATTGCCTTCCGGATTATCCTGAGAAAATCCTTGTCCGTTAGGTTGACCCCAGAAGTTACCGCCCTTGTATGGTCCCCCAACAATATTAGTCCCTGGTTCCAGGAGAACACTCCACGTATTCGGATTGATCTGGCTCCCAAATACGAAGTTATCCGTATTGTTGAATACATTGTTGTAAATGTTGTTGTACATTGATGAATCGATCTTGATGCCCAACTTATTTTCGTGAATCAGGTTTCCATTGAAAATATTATAGTTCGAATTTTTGAGGTCAATACCCCGTTTCGGGTTGTTGTAGATGTCGTTACCTACAATGGTATTGTAGACTATCGGCAGGAAATTATCTGTGCCATTAAGATAAACTCCGGATTCCGTATTTTCATGAACACGGTTCTGGGTTACAGTATTTCGATCACTTGAAACCAAGCTGATACCATTGAGTTTTGTACTCAACTCTATCCCATACTTGTTACCAAGGATTTCATTTGCTAACAAATTGCTGGTTTTCGTTCCATCAAGCCATATTCCATGCACAATATTTTTTTCTGCATGATTTTCATTGAGGTTACTATCTTTACTTAATAATAGGTGAATTCCAGAATTGAAATTCTCGTTGACAACGTTATTATTGATATGTGTTTTTCCATTATCGGACTGAACAAAAATACCATCACCGGCATTGGCCGTTCCACTTACTGTATGACCATTTTGATTTGCGGTGTTATTTACCACCCAGTTTTCACCCATAATCCCTGAGGTAGGTGGGGAAACTTCTATACCATCTCGATGATTGGTGTTTGCAGTGTTGTTGAAGAGGTGATTTTGATCTCCACCTTCCAGTATAATACCCGACCCCTCAAGTATTGATCCTTCTTCTGCTGATGTATTGAGGTTATTGTTTGCATCGTTCCATGAAACAGTATTTTGATATGGCGAAATGAGATAAATACCATAATCTACATTATTGTTCGCCTTGTTATCCGTAACGAGGTTATTCTCAGATTGGATGGTAAAAATACCGCCATGAAGATTATTATTTGCAATATTTTTATTGACAGTATTATTGTAGCCACTCACTACCCGAATTCCAATCTTTTTATTGTTTGATGCACCATTATTGATAACTCTCACGAAATTGGAATCTAATAGAGTGATCCCATAATCATTGTAGGAAACCTGATTATTATCAATCCTGCCTCCTGAATCATCCTGCACTGATGGGTTCACAAGATAATAGTAGATACCGTTATTGAATCCGTTGATATCCGTGTTTATAACGGATACCCGCTCGAGTTGAGCATCGACATAAATACAGGTCTGGTCAATCCTGCTCTGGTTGAATTTAGTCCCCGTACTAATGGAATGACCATTCCCATCAAAGATGACATCAGATGCGAGAATTTCTATGCATGGCTGATAGAACTGAATTCCATTTTGCCATTGGTCACCGTTATAATCGGTAATATTTTCCATCAACCGGTATTCTCCGGGATTCTCGATTACCATCGGCCCGCTAACAGGGATATATGCCCATGCCCCGACTGGTAGAAGTCCCAGAATGAGGACAATAACCAGGAAATACTTATTTCCGAAATATTTATGTGGCTTGAATGATTTTTTCGTCATTTTCATCCCCTCCTACCTCACCACAATCAGGTTGGGTTTGGTCACGGTGTATGTACCACGGCTGTCATAAATCGTCAGTTTTACGGTATAAATTCCTGGATGATATGATAAATCGGGGAACGCCACAGCAGAATCGATCGTTGCATAAGGTGTCTGATATGAATACATCCAGATACCATCCTCAGTCCATATATCCCAGTAATACCATGTCTCCCCAACTCCTGATGGATTGGATCTGAAGGGGTACCGGGTGGAGTATGCAGTTAAGTTCACATTCTGACCGGACTGAAGGACATATCTGCTTGCCTTGAAGTAGGTATTTCCATTAATTCCACTTCTCAGAACATTCAGGTTGCCAGAATCACTCGAAATATAACCTGGTATACTAATCGTGTCAGTCAAACCGGTCAGGCTTGTTACGGTCAAATTAACCGTAAACTTTCCCGCGTGGTATAAGTGTACCGGGTTTTGCTCTGTGGAAGTGTTACCATCGCCAAAATTCCATAGATAGCTTACGATTGGATCCGTAGCGAACGAAGTTCCCACGCTCGAGGTATTATAGAAATAAACAGGCCTGTTTTCTATAACCCTCTGGGTGCTTGAAGTGAAATTCGCTTTTGGATTAACGATAATAGTACCTGTTTTATTGCTGGAACCGCCAGGGTTTGTGGCAGTAAGGTTCACCGTATACCTCCCTATCCCCAAATAGACGTTACTCGGGTGAGAGGAAGTAGTGTTAAAATGTGTGTCACCAAATTGCCATGACCATGAGGTAGGTCCATATGTGGAACTATCTGTATAGTTCACGGTTAATGGGACACGCCCTGATGTAGGGTCCGCTGTAAAATTTGCGACGGTAACAGGGGGTAAAACTTTAATATAATTGGTTTTATTTTCTGATGTCGTCCCATTCACGCTCGTAACCGTCAGATTGACAAAATATGATACATTCAGATTACCTGCAATAGCATACGTGTGATCTGTTGGATTGACATTGGAACTACTCCCATCTCCAAAGTTCCAGCTCCAGAGTACTGTTTCATTCGAAATGCCTACAAAGTGCACAGCCAGTGGAGCATTTCCTGTTAACGGGTCTCCATTGAAATCCACATCGGGTGCAGCAGTTGCCACTGAAGCTGTACTCAATACCAAAAGCACAACGATAAGGAAAAAAAGGGCTTTCTTTTTTCCCAATATCCATTTTTCTTCTAATTTAATCATCACTTCGCCACCTTGATCAAGTTTGCTGAGATTGGATGAGATCGGATAGATTTATATACCGATGAAATACGTGTTTCTGGATTCCACCGACTAAATCGTAACCTCAGTCATCCTGAATTCCCAATTGAATATAAATGACCTTGTATCTTTCATCTTTATAAATCTATTGGAGATTTTTAGGTATTTGGGCATGCACAATGACTGAATAGGAGAACTGGGGATGATCTGAAGGCTGGAGTTGAGGATATAAATCTAGTGATTGTCACCTTGAAAATTTGCAATTTGTGGAGATTTTAATGTAAGGGCTAATAATTGGCCTGCTTTACCCGTTTCAAATTTTGTACGAGGTCTGATAAAATTTCTCATGATCCAGGTCTCATCTGGAAAATATTAATTCTAATTTTAAATGGCCCGAATCAGAAAAATCATTAGATTAATTGATATTTTAGACATCGCGGATATATTTGTTCGTTATATCTACGCGTTTTGCGCGCTTTGAGGATTTTTTGTAGATACTTTGGTGTTTGGAAACATGAATTCTTCTTGATTCATCTTTTTCTACGGTTTGCACAAAATTTTATCCAAAATTAGGTTGAATATTTTATGTAAGTAAGGCCGGGCCCCTGCCTAATTCCATTCGTGCCCCTTCTCATGAAGGATGCGGCATGTGAATTTTATTTCCATGGCAATCTCCCGCAAACGAATTATCATCTTCAAAAGAAATGGGCTGGCCTGAAAACGTTACCCTGAATTGCATTCTTCGTTGGATCTTTACTCGTGACAGTGACGACTGGATAGTACGAATGTCCCTTTACCAATCCGTGGGGTGTCCCACTGATCACTAGCTGAACTTCCCTTATTCGATGAAACTGTCTCCAAAACCCCGGCTCAAAAAAAGAGACTCTCTGGGGGAACCTGCCTAATAACGGTGCAGGAGAATACTACCCCCCCTTCGAGTCATACCTCAAAAAGGTGAATAACAAGCCGTAGTATCTACAGCCGTATCTACACCACTTGATTTTTTTATTTTGATTGATTTGAAGCGAGAGGCACTATCGTTGGAATTGAGGCGACTGCATTGGATGTAATTATGGAAGCAGTTGATACAATTATGTAATACGAGCGGGAGAGTGCATTTGTCCCTGATGGGTTTGAAACTTTTAATTTGACCGAGTATGCCCCCGATTTCAAATAAGTATGGACTGGATTCTGCAATGTGGATGTGCTACCATCCCCGAATGCCCATAGCCACGTCATTGGACTGCCTGATGACTGGTCCTTGAATGAAACATTGAGGGGTAGATCACCCATCGTTGGGTTCGCGGTAAAATCCGCTTTCAAGAGAGCAGGGGTTGGAGTAGGAGTAGGTGTTGCCGGGATGGGTGGTGGAGCTGCTAGTGTAAACTTCTGCATCCGGTTATTATTGCTATCAACTACATAAACATTCCCAATTGAATCTGTTGCGGTTCCAGTAGGTTGTCTAAACTGGCCATTGCCGATACCAAGGGAACCCCACTGAGTTAGGTATGCCCCGTCTGACGTAAATTTCTGGACCCTGTTATTTCCTCTATCAACAACGTAGACTTCGATTGTCTCGAGGGTGGTTTTAAATGTCGCTATTCCCTCAGGATAGTAAAACTGACCGTTGCCAGAACCTGGTGTCCCCCACTGATTCAAATACTTCACAGTTGGATTGGTTGTGGCGATTGCGGCGGTTGAGTCAAACTCTACAACACGGTTGTTTCCGGTATCAACAACGTAGACATGGATTCTACCGTCGAGGGTTTTAACAGTCGTTATTCCTGTAGGTTTGTTAAACGTGTCATTGACGGACTTATCGTTCACCCACGGACCCCACTGGATAATATATGTCCCTGTTTCGGTGAACTCTACGACCCGGTTATTTCCGGTATCGACGACATAAACATTGCCGGTTTCATCTGTCGCTATTCCAGTAGACTGGATAAACATATTGTCACCATGACCGAACGACTCCCACTCTCTATAATATGTCAAATCAGGGAGGAACCCCACTATCCTGTCATTTCCACTATCGACAACATAGATAATTCCGTTGGGTTTGACAGTTATTCCCGCCGGTCTGTCAAACTTGTCCAAGACGGACTTATCGTTGACCCATGCCCCCCACTGGCCAATATACGTCCCGTCACTTTTGAACTTCTCAACACGGTTATTTCCGGTATCAACGGCATAGATATTCCCGTCGGTATCTGTCGCAGTCCAGGTGGGTTGGAAGAACTGGCCTTTACCAGCACCCGGTGTCCCCCACTTACTTACAAACGGCCAGGTTGAATAGAATTGCTCGACCCGGTTATTTCCGCTATCGGCAACATATATATTTCCGTTTGTTCCTACCGTTATTCCCACGGGCTGGTTAAACTTCCCCTGGGCATCCGGGCGGTTGCCATATCCATATGACCCCCACTGGCTAACATAGACCCCGTTATTCCTGAATTCCTGGACCCGGTTATTTCCGCTATCGACAACATAGATATTTGTGTTTGTACCAACCGTTATTCCTTCGGGGTTGCTAAATTGGCTGTTGCCAGCACCCGGTGTTCCCCATTGGTCCGAATAAGTCATAGTTGTCCCAAGTACTGAAAACTTCTCGACTCGGGAATTGCCGGTGTCAACAACATAAATATTTCCTGGTCCATCTGACGTTATTCCACGGGGTTCACTAAACTGGCTCTTGCTGGATCCAAGCGACCCAACCTGCCCCAAGTATCCTCCATCTGTTGTAAACTCCTCTACACGGTTATTTCCACTATCAACAACATAGATAAATCCGTTTGGATTTGCCGTTATTCCCACGGGATGATAAAACTGCCCGGTGCCAGAGCCCGGTGCCCCCCACTGGCTAATATATGTCCCGGTTGCCGTAAATTTCTGGACACGGGAATTTCCGGCATCAACAACATAGATATTATCATTTTTATCGACTGCAATTCCCATTGGAGTACTAAACTGGCCTATACCAGAACCCGTTGACCCCCACTTAGTTATAAACGTCCCAAGTGACGAAAACATCTCGACACGATTATTTTCGCTATCCACAACATACATATTTCCAGCAGAATCAGTTGCGATCCAGCTGGGCTGGTTAAACTGGCCGTTGCCAGTACCCGGTGTCCCCCACTGGTTCACGTAGTTGTAATTGAGGGTTACCCCGACAGTCGGTAAGGCGAGTGGTGTGAACACCTGGACACGGTTATTTCCGCTATCAATAACGTAGATTTTTTCGGAGACACCATCTATCGTTACTCCCAATGGTCCGTTAAACTGCTTCAGGCCAGAACCAGCAGACCCCCACTTGCCAAGATACGTCCCGTCTGACTTGAACTCCTGTACCCGGTTATTATCATAATCAGTCACATAGACATTTCCATATTTATCTGCCCCTACTCCTCGGGGTCCGCTAAACGGGTTGTTGCTTTCAGTACCATACCATCGACCAATCGGTGTTCCATCTGGCCTGAACACTTGGATTCGGTTATTTCTGGTATCGGCGACATAAATATATTGATTTTGTCCACCTACCGCTATTCCCTCGGGGGCATTAAACTGGTCGATGCCAGAACCCGTAGACCCCCACTGAGTCACATACGACCCGGTTGACGTGAACACCTGGATGCGGTTATTTCCGGTATCGACAACGTAGACATTTCCGGTTTTATCAACTGCTATTCCCTGGGGATTATTAAACTGGCCCGGGCCAGAACCCGGTTTCCCCCACTGAGTCACATATGACCCGGTTGACGTGAACACCTCAGTACGGTTATTTCGGCTATCGACAACATAGACATTGCCGCTCGCATATGCTACTCCCGTTGGTCCGTTAAACTGGCCATTGCCAGTACCCGTTGTTCCCCAGGGATCGTAAGCCTTCCCTGTAGTTGAAGAGATTCTCTGGACCAAATCATTGTTATAATCAGCAACATATACATTGTCGTTTCCTCCTTGCGCTATTCCTTCGAAGAATACGTCAGGCGGGAACGGCGGGAAGGGATGGGGGGCGGGAATACCACCCTTAATCGTCCACTGGGTCACGTAGTTGTACGTATAGGTATCCGCCGATACCGTTACTGCTGCAAAACCTATGAAAATTGCAAATGCAATACATACGGTTAGGATTAAATTTTTTTTATCCATTTGACTTGCCACCTGTTTTGGATTTTTCAGGGCCTGATACTTTCGCCACTATTTAGGCATAGATCATGCTCGCGCTACAGGATCCAGGAACGATCCTGAAACCCGCTCCGTTTCATTGAGCAAAATATCTTTCTTTTGCACCAAACCCAAAATTTAATACTGTTAAAAGAATTATTGCAATGTATATATAGATGTCGGGGTTCGTCCTAATTGGTCCGGTATTATTATTGTTATTGCATTATGTCTTTACTAATTTCACACCAATGGGATTTACACGGTTGAATCAACTAAAAATTGGAATTCCAAAATAAACTAATAAACACAAGAACTGAAAAATCAGGAAGCCGGTTGAGTAATAATGGAAGTTCTTTCTAAATCAATGGGTGTGCGGATGCCATCATCTTCCGAAACCGCAACACTGCTAACTACCCCTGATATATGCCCTTCGCTATTCCAGGTAATTTTTTTGAATATTTTCCTGTCAGATTCTGATACGGCAAGAAAAGTATGAAATATTTTTCTGGCAATCTCCCGCGTGTGAATTACCAGACCTGAACAGAGCATGCGTGATCACTATGAATCCCTTCATGCCATTTAATTTCGCAAAATTATGGGTTATTTTGGATTTGCTGCATTTTAATGAACGAAAAGATTTTCGCAGTATAGTGTTCAATAAATCACTATCCTATTACATTTTTCGGGGGATGCAAACTCGATATTTTTTAAAATGGGTTTTGATTTAAAGGAATTGAGGGGAGGGAAAAATGGAGATAGTGATCAAAATTTTTCTATTTGGGACCAGAGCAAAAAAATTGGACCGATCAGTAAACCTTGACCCTGAATTGTATCCTCGATAGGATCGTTACTCGTTACATTGACGACCGGCCAGTACGAATATCCCTGTTTCAATCCGAGGATATCTGCCCAGGACGCAGGCCGGGGACTTCATGACGGCCCGGTCCGGCCCACGTAACCGTTGCACATCCCTTCATGTCCTGGCCATAGATCGCACCGATATTTCCTATCCGCAGGACAATTCCCCTGTCTTCAACGATCACAAGCCATCGGCTGACATCGCAATATGACCCGCCATCTCAAACGGTTCAGCAGGCAATGTTTCAGTAGTGCAGCCAGTAAGGTCCGGTTTTTCCAAATCAGCTGATATCGCAAAAACGAGTATCTCGTCCCTGAACCCGGCCGTTTTATCCAGAATTTCGGCAAATAGCCTGAATTTAGACCGAATTATTGGGGCGGGAGATGTAACGTGGGCAAGGGTCCAACCATCTATACACCCCTTCCGATATTGCCTGCCCCTGTGCGTTTATTGTGGTCAGTTTGGGCTCCTTTTTCCACTCATGCCATTTCAAGGCTTTTAAAGCGAATTTATACTTATCCAAGGCTAATTCTTGCTCCATTTACACCTTGTCATCCTGTAGAAAGCATTCATACCAGGACTTCCATTTTGGCTTACCCGGGTAAGGAATAGGCCATTGTATCGGCAGTCCGTATCTCTATCCCTGCTATTGTCATCGTAATTGCTTCCACTTCGACGAGGTCCAGCTTCCGACAAACACCCCCTCCGGCAGGGTGGTACAACATGACCGTTTTTGCCTGCCGGACCTGGCAGAAATTTCATCTCACCTTTCTTGTGATAGAGGATATTCTGATCTAACCAACGGACAATGGGTGAATGTCCCTGCTCGTTTGCGGCAGGTGCCGTAAGAAATCTTAAGATTTTATAAGGCCTGTTTCAAAATCAGTTGCCAGATACCTTTGCAAATGGTATTGTGTACGGAAGTTTGACATTCACACACACGGGGAACATCACATGCACCGGTACATTTCAGGGATACTCTATGTTGTAATTCTCCTGAATTAGTACATATATATATGTGTAACTTAGTATATACAAGCCCGTTCGCAATTTCAACCCCGTTTTAATGGGAAATTTTCATTGTGGAACTTTCCGCAAAACATCTTTTTACTGCCGCATCTTCACAAGGCCCGCCCCTGTTATCATGGTCCGGTGGGCCAGAGACGGACTAGGGGCACCAGATGACCACCACCGGAACATCCCGTGGTGGACCGGTTGTCCCGGTTTCCTCCGATGTATTCAGGCAAACAGATAATTTACTCTTCATTCCCTTGATGCCAGGTAAATATGGATACCCATCATTGCACTATCCATGATCTCCAGGGCATGCATAAAAAATGGAAATATGGACCCATTAAGAAACTACAATGTAACCCGAACGGGAGAGACCATTTGTCCCTGCAGAGTTCGATACTTTTAATTTAACTGAATACATCCCGGCTTTCGCATACGTATGGGTAGGGTTCTGTTCATTTGATGTGGTTCCATCCCCAAATGCCCACGACCACGAGGTAGGTGAATTGGTCGATTTATCGGTGAATTGAACTGTTAATGGACTTCCCCCTTCCCTGGTTGATGCTGATAAATCAGCTTTTGGAGCAAAATTTGTCGATTTCTGCAGGGTAATCATGACGTCTGCAGGTTGACCTTCTGACACGGAAACTATTTGAGAATTATCAGAATACCCAGACAGGCTGCATCTGATAATATGGCTACCTACTGGTACATTTGAAATGGTTTTTGGGGTGACAAAACCTGTATCAGCGTCGTCGAGATAGATCTTTGCTCCTGTAGGATTAGATTGAATGGAGATCGATCCCGGGGTTTGTGGTCCATTCACAAGATCAATGCTTACTGTAGCGGTTTGGCCTCCTGATACGGAAACTATTTGAGAATTATCAGAATACCCAGACAGGCTGCACCTGATAATATGGCTACCTACCGGTACATTTGAAATGGTTTTTGGGGTAACAAAACCTGTATCAGCGTCGTCGAGATAGATCTTTGCTCCTGTAGGATTAGATTGAATGGAGATCGATCCCGGGGTTTGTGGTCCACTCAAAAGATCAATGCTTACTGTAGCAGTTTGGCCTCCTGATACGGAAATTATTTGAGAATTATCAGAATACCCAGACAGGCTGCATCTGATAATATGGCTACCTACCGATACATTTGAAATGGTTTTTGGGGTAACAAAACCTGTATCAGCGTCATCGAGATAGATCTTTGCTCCTGTAGGATTGGATTGGATGGAGATTGATCCCGTGGTGGACGTACTACCAGAAACAACGATGTAACCAGATCTTGAAAGGCCATTTGATCCTGTTGGATTCGACACTTTTAATTTAACCGAATACATGCCTGACTTTACGTATGTATGTGCAGGATCCTGTTCAGTTGAGGTGGAACCGTCCCCAAATTTCCATGACCATGAGGTAGGCGAATTGGTCGATTTATCATTGAATTGGACTGCTAATGGATATCCCCCCTCCCTGACTGATGCTGAGAAATCAGATTTTGGAGCAACAGTGCCAGATTTCTGGAGGGTGATTCTGACATCTGTTGTTTGCCCGGCTGACACTGAGACGGTTTGAGAATTATTTGTATACCCAATCAGACTGCACCTGATAAGGTGACTTCCAGTAGATACACTTGTCAGTGTTTTCGGTGTGACAAATCTCGTATCAACATCACCAAGGTAGATCTTTGCTCCAGATGGATTGGATTGAACCGAAATAGATCCCGTAGGAGGGATAATCGTCAGATTGATGGTCAAATTCGCGGTTTGTCCAGCTGATACGGAGACGGTTTGAGAATTATCATCGTAACCATTCAGACTACACCGTATAACATGACTTCCAGCAGATACATTTACAATTGTTCTTGGTGTGAGGAATCCGGTGTCGGGGCCATCAAGGTAAATCTTCGCTCCTGTAGGATTGGATTGAACAAAAATCGAACCTGCAGGGATATTAGTCAGATTGAGGGTCACATTCGCTTTTTGTCCAGTTGATACGGAGACGGTTTGAGAATTATCATCGTAACCATTCAGGCTACATCGGATAAGATGACTTCCGGCAGATACATTTGTCAGTGTTTTCGGTGTGACAAATCCGGTGTCAGTGTTATCCAGATAAATCCGTGCTCCCGAAGGATTGGATTGAACAAAAACAGATCCATCGGATTGAAGAGTTTCCAGGATGAAATTAACATTTGTTGTCTGGTTCGCTGAAACTGGTACTGTCTGTGATTGATCGCCAAATCCGCTCTTCGTGCACCGGATGATATGGTTCCCCGGGGCGATCATGGTAAGGACCAGCGGAGTTGCCCCCCTGTTTACAGCATCAATAAAAACAGTCGCTCCCGCAGGCGAGGATTTGATAACCAGTGAACCGGAGTACACCGGTGGAGAAGAAGTCCGGGCCTGCCCGGAATCCTGGCTTATCATAAGGGAACTCGTGTCGACCGCTTCAAAATCCGATCCCTTCACCTGTGCAAGGGTATGGAGTGCCTCATTATTCCATCGTTCATCAGGAGAACCTGAAATGTACCAGGCACCCCCGTTATCAGCCAGGACCATCCCATATTTTTTCAGGCCGTCCAGCACAACCCGGGCCTGGTAGGTATAACCCGAAGTATTGAATGATGATTTGAGCCTGAACCTCACCCCCATCGGGGGATAGGCAGGGTCTGTGACGCTGGATGCATAATGACGGGCCGGCCACACATATGCTCGTTGGGTCGTTTGAGCAGTGAA
>Ga0194039_1000921_pt1 | contig 16443 bp, 10 predicted proteins | sample JunL228m_MetaG_FD_148679 | JGI IMG/M metagenome (GOLD analysis project Ga0194039, IMG submission 148679) | Anoxic zone freshwater microbial communities from boreal shield lake in IISD Experimental Lakes Area, Ontario, Canada - Jun2016-L227-8m | ecosystem: Environmental > Aquatic > Freshwater >... | reverse complement strand
GTGAGAGACTTTCACCCGAATGCAGAAAAAGCGGTAAAGGGCTGTTGCTGAGGGCCACTGAAAAAAATTCGTTGCTGTGAAATCCATCTTCCTCCCCAATCAGGTCGAACCCTACGATCATCCCCGGGTATTCGGATTTCAGCCTGCTTACCCTCTCCAGCTGGCTTGCGACTCCATCGAGAGACAGCCCTCTCCATGAATTGGCGATGATACAGAGGTCAAATGCCGGATATTTAGTTCGGGTACCTGCCAGAATTCCCTGGTAGAGATCAAGCAATGCCTCATCCTTCGTATAAGTCCCATCTTCATTCAGTATCTTGTCCAGACTGGTGCGGAGTTCCACAAACTGAACTCCGTCGGAGGCAAGGAGGTCGAACGCATGGCGGTAATGCTCTGTAAAAACAGGCCTGTAGGAAACAAAATCATCAACACGGCTGAAAACCTTTTCAAATTCAGCCCAAATGTCGGGGATGCTGTCGTCTTCAGGCCCGATGGTGTATAAAGGGAAAAGTTTCTGACTGAGCAGGGGATCTTCGGAGCTGAGTTGCTGTATGGGCAGAAATCCCGGAGGAATAACATGGTCGGGAAAGAATTTCAGTTCGCCCTTTACAAACTGAGTGTTGTCGGCACTCCAGAAAATATAACACCCGGGCATGCTGAGCGCTTTATCAATGATCCATTGCGCATCGCCGGTAGCAGAGGCATGGATATGAAGCATGCCTCCCTTGGGCATCTTTTTGATAACCCGGTACAGCGCCTCGTTTTGAATTTCTGCTTTATGGCCAGAAAATGATGAAAAGAACGACCAGTCAAATCCTTTACGGCTTAAAAGTTCCCTGCGCATAGAAATGAGTACTGAATCGGCTTTAATCTCAACTGCACTCAGTTTCAGATCAGCTGAGAATTTGAACCCGCCGGCGACAGGAGCATATTCTGTTGCATACCTGCGGTCGCAGGCAGCGGAAAGAAGAAGTACAACGAAGATGAAACTCCGAAACTGATTTGAGATCATGTGCAGGCCAGGAACATTCAAAAGTATAAAATCATCCTGTTTATTTCAAAATTAATACAATTTACCGTAAAAACAGTGAGCATTCTACGGCAGCACCTCTTTATCCTTTGGGAATTCGTCGTGGTTTCCGTCACTAAAAGTGACTTTTTTAAACTATTTAATATATTGCTGAAAATCAACTATATTTGATTTTTATAAACTTGGATAAACCTCAAACAATGAAATTAATTATCACGTGGTGCCTCCTGCTCCTGACCCCCTTGAGCCTGTGGGCCCAGTGGACCTGGAAAAATCCTAAAATCCAGGGAAATCCTTTGTGTTCAGTCGATTTTACCGATGTCAATACAGGATTTGCCGTCGGGGAATTCGGGACGATCCTGAAGACAACCAACGGAGGTCAAACCTGGGAATTTTGCAACAGCGGGACCCAGGCCAACCTGCGTTCGGTCTGCTTTCCTTCACCCTCCCTTGGGTTCGCCACCGGATTTAACGGTACCATCCTGAAAACATCCGATGCCGGAGTCACCTGGAATGCACAGACAAGCGGAACCCACTTTGAATTGCCATCGGTCTTTTTCATCACCGAAACCACCGGTTATACCTGCGGCCAGAATGGCATGATCCTGAAAACCACCGACGGGGGAGCAACCTGGATCCAGTCGAAATGGAGCGGGGCCGCCTACCTCAAATCCATATTTTTCCTGAACGACCAGGTGGGATACGCCTGCGGCCAGCACGGAACAATCATCAAGACCATCAACGGCGGACTGGGCTGGACCATCCAGAAGGAGTACATTGCCGATGAGCTGCGTTCCATCTGGTTTACCGATTCACTGAATGGGTGTGCAGTAGGAATGAAAAGCTGGAACAACTTCATGATGAGGACGACGGATGGGGGTGCGACCTGGACCGAGGTTACGATGCCTATGGACCAGGGATTGTTATTCGTGACCTTTACGAGCCCCACCACGGGTTTTGCCTCAGGTTCGGCAGGAAACATTTTTAAGACAACCGACGGTGGAGTTACATGGAATTCCTGGCCGGCCGGTTCACACCTCTTATCACTCACCTTTCCGGATGCGAATACGGGCTACGGGGTAGGTCCTGGAGGAAATATAATGAAAACGGTCGATGGCGGAGAGAGCTGGACACCGCTCTCATCCGGCTCCAACAACAACATCAGCGCGATTACCTTCGTGAACGACCTCAAAGGATTCGCCACAGGGTATAATTGTATCCTGGCGTCGAACGATGGTGGCGAAACCTGGCAGGAATGTTACCACAGCAGTACGTATGAACCGAGTGACGTTGCTTTTCTTGATGAAAACACGGCCATCGTGGCTGCCGCCTGGTTGGATTGGCATAACTGGAAGGCAGCGTTCCTGAGGACCACCGACGGAGGATTGACCTGGAATGTGACGCAATCGGGGACGTATGGCTGGCCCAAAGCGCTGGCATTTCCCAATCAGATGACCGGATATTCGGTGGGATATTTTGGCGATATTTTCAAAACCACCGATGGAGGAATAACCTGGACCCAGATTTGGAATGAGTACTATTTTAGCTTGAACGGAGTATTTTTCACCAGTCCGACAAACGGGTTTGCCGTAGGATATTTCAGCCAGGACGGACGAGGGATCATACAAACTACCGATGGCGGTTCAACATGGACCATTCATCCTTACCGACCTGATGGAGCCCTGAGAGATGTTTGTTTTACCGATTCCCTGAACGGGTTCATCGTGGGTGAAAACGGGCAGATCCTGCGGACCACGGATGGCGGGACTTCATGGACAAAAATACCCCTGATGGTCGAAGATCTGTTTTCTGTCCATTTTCCCGATAGTCAAACCGGCTACATTGCCGGGGAGGGAGGTATTATTTTGAAAACCTGGGATGGCGGAAATTCATGGTACTTAACGAAAATCACTACGCAATGGCTGAATTCAGTCTTTTTCATCAACCCCAGCGTAGGTTTTGCCGCAGGGGGGAGCGGAGCGATCCTGAAGACCACAAACGGAGGAGGATTAAATATTGAAGAGCCAGCACGAAAAAATAACGGAATTACGATCTCCCCAAACCCTGCGCGTGACCGGATATCGATCACGCTGACTCCCTTTGATCCGGGCGAAATCCAGGTTGATTTTTACGAAATCACGGGCCGGCATGTTCTGTCAAATTCCTTCCGCCCTCCCCAACCATTGGATATTGACATCAGCGGATTAACCGCCGGCCTCTACCTGGTTAAGGTCAAAACTTCAAACCGGGTTGAAGTGGGTAAAGCCATCATATGGTAATTTACCGTGAAAACCGGGGATCATTTATGGATTTAAACAAACAGGAAAAGATATGTTCACGGATGATATTCTAAAAACAAGAAAAGAAATTAAACGGTTTTTTATTGCAGGCTTCTTTACGTTGCTGTTGGAAACTCTTTTATGCCTGTACATCGCCTATATTTCAAATTCTGTGATCATTTTTACCTTCATGCTGCAAAACTCCCTGTCGCTCATCGTTTATCTGTTCGCGATCGTTGCGCTGGATCTTTCCATTAAGGACAATTCCTATAAATTTCCATACGGAACCGGAAGACTGGAGAATTTTATAAGTTTTTTTCAGGCCGCACTGAGTTTACCCGGCGCGGCCATTGTCATTTATTCAATCTGGAAATCTGCGGTTCAGGCCCCGCCTGAAATCAGTTTTGGATACACACAAATCGCTTTTCTTTACATCAATCTCCGCCTGGTCATGCTGAAATGGTGGGCCAATTCGATCATGAAGCGGTCCGACGCCTACTCCCCGATCCTGAAAGCCTACAATATATACTACACGATCTGCCTTGTTGAAACAATCCTTTCAGCACTTACCCTCCTGGTTGCGCTCTATTTTCAACATTCCGACAGGGTCCTCCAGGCGAGGGTCATCGACATTTTGCTCTCGGTTATCTTCGCAACGTATTGGATTGTCAATTCACTGAAAGTAATTAAGGAAAACTTTGAAGCCCTGATCGATCTGCCCTTAAAAGAGGCTGATCAGCTGCTGATCTTAAAAATCCTGGCTGAGCAATTTGATCAGTATGAAGGAATTGGCTACATTTACTCCAGAACCAGCGGCAGGCAGAAGATTGTCGAGATCGAACTGAATTTTTCGAAAAACAGAAGCTTATCGGAGCTGGCTGATTTGCAGGAAGCGATGAAAAAAGGTCTTGAACAACATTTTTCCGATTTCAAATTCAATCTGATTCCGGTTATTAAATAACCACTCCTTTTTTCCCATCCTGATATTAATACGAGTGATACCCTATTATTCCCGATTGTAGGGATACCACCAGGGCTTTTCCTGCTGCACAAAATCCCAGTGCACATGTTTGGTTTCCATAAATTCCTCCAGCCCCTCCAGTCCAAGCTCGCGTCCCAGTCCGCTCATCTTCATGCCGCCGAACGGTCCGGCGTCGTTGTCGGTGAGGGGGTCGTTGATCCAGATGCTTCCCGCCTTGACCTCCTCGAAGAAGGTCTTTGCTTTTACAGCGTCGCGGGTGAAGAGGACGGCGCCGAGGCCGTATGGCGTCCCCTGCGCGAGGCGGATAGCCTCGTCGAAGTCGTTGAAGACCATCACGGGCGCCACCGGTCCGAAGGTTTCTTCGGTCATCACTTTCATGGAGGGTGTAACATTGATCAGCACCGTGGGCTCGTAGTAGTATCCCTTCTGGAATCCAGCAGGTCGTTTGCCTCCGGCCAGTACGACAGCCCCCATCTTCCTGGCCTCTTCAACATGTTCCTCCACGTTGCGCCGGTAGCGGTCGCGCGCCAGCGGCCCTATGTCGGTGGAGGGCTCGATACCGGGTCCAATCCTGAGGGTGCCGGTAAAGTTTACCAGGGCTTCCAGGAAACGATCGGCAATTGTGCGCTGCACATAGATGCGCTCGGAGGATGTGCAGACCTGGCCTGCATTGAGGCAGGCCGCCCAGGCCACCGCCCGCGCTGCCACGTTAATATCACTGTCTTCGCAGACGACGAAAGGATCCTTGCCTCCCATTTCCAGTGTGACCTTCTTGAAACTTTCGGCACATTGGCGGGCAATCTTGCGTCCCGTCCCGGTGCTGCCCGTAAAAGCCACCACATGCGTATCGGGATGGGTAACCAGCGCATGGCCGATTTCTTCGCCAGAGCCGGTGACGATATTCACCGCGCCCGGCGGCAGCACTTCGAAACACGCGCTTAAGGCCAGCGTGGCAAGCGGAGTAATGCTGCTGGGTTTTATGATGACCGTATTGCCGGCGGCCAGGGCCGGCGCCACTTTCCACGCCATCAGGAGCAGCGGATAGTTATAGGGAACGATGCACACCACCACCCCATAGGGCTCCTTCAGCACCATCGACAACTGGGTGGACTCGATGCTGGGAATGACCCGTCCCCGGCTGTTGCGGCCTAATTCTGCGTAGTAGCGGAAACAGGCCACACACCACCCAACTTCGTCGAGGTTTTCCCTGAGTGGTTTGCCTCCCTCGAACGTCAGGAGGCGTGCAATCTCTTCAGTGCGTGCTTTCAGGCGGTCGGCCACTTCGTGGAGGAGTTCGGCGCGCGATACGGCGGTCATACGGCGCCAGACCCCGAAGGCTTTGTTGGCAGCCGCAACAGCCGCATGAGCATCCTCACGGCTGCCGTCCAGAACCTGCTCAAAAACCTCCTCGGTGGCAGGATTGATGATGTCAATGGGCTCCCTGTTGGCCTGGCCCATCCATTCGCCTCCGATCCAGTGTTGCTTCATGGTTTGTGCCCTTTCGCTATTGTTTGTTTTTATTCCGGGTGCGCCCGCTGCGTTTTGAAGGCGGGGCTGTCATACCGCGGCCCGCCTTCACCTCCAGGAGTGTTTCATGGAGTATTTCAAGAACCCGATTTACATCATCAAGGGGTATGGTCAGTGGTGGTTCGATTCGAATCACCTTTGCATTGAGCATCGTCCCTGCGACCAGGACGCCGCGTTCGTAGAGGCCCCTGGCGACCTCAAAACCGATATCGTCATCCGGGAATTCCATGCCGATCATCAACCCCTTTCCACGAACTTCGACCAGGATATCCGGAAACTCGCAGGACAACTGTTGCAACCTCGTTAGGAAATGGGCTCCGGTGCCGGCTGCTTTCTCCGGCAGGTTTTCGGACAGGGTGACGTGGATGGCCGCAATGGCTGCTGCACACGCCAACGGATTGCCCCCGAAGGTGGATGAGTGGAGGAAGGGATTCGGGATCATCTTCTGCCAGATCTTTGCGTCCGACATGAAAGCGCCTGCCGGCATGATTCCGCCTCCGAAGGATTTTCCCATGCACAAAATATCGGGAACGACACCCCAATGTTCCGAGGCCCACAGCTTGCCGGTTCGTCCCATGCCTGTCTGTATCTCGTCAAGGATAAGCAGACAGCCGTAGCGATTGCACAGCGCCCTCACCCCCTGCAGGTAGTCGTCGGGAGGAAGATTTACGCCACCCTCGCCCTGGATGGGTTCCAGAACCACCGCTGCTACCTCTTCGCCAACCTTGTCAAGCGACCAGAGCGTTTTCTCGAGTGCATACAGGTCGCCAAACGGAACATGGTGGAATGCCGGAACCAGCGGGAGAAATACCTTGCGAAATTCTGCCTTCGCTGTTGCCCCAAGGGAGCCCATCGACTTGCCATGGAACCCATCCACTGCGGCAATGTAGTTTCGTCTCCCGGTGTGAAGGCGCGACAGTTTGAGCGCGCCTTCCACAGCCTCCGTGCCGCTGCTGGTTAAGAAGGAATACTGCAGCTCCCCGGGGGTAATGTCCGCCAGAAGCTTCGAAAGAATCCCCCGTAAAGGATCAAGGAGCTCCTGGCTGTGAATGGCCTGGCGGTCAAGCTGAGCCTTTACGGCCGCCACGATTTTCGGATGCCTGTGGCCCATGTTCAGGGTTCCATAGCCTCCCAGGCAATCGATGTATTCTTTTCCGTGAATGTCCCGAAACCGGCATCCGTGGTCGGACCATTCAACGGCTGTGTAGTCGTTGGAGACAGACTTGCGGTATTTCAGGAATCCGGGGTTGACGTAGTCGTTGAAGTTACGGACAGCGTTCTCCGATATCCAGGCTTTTTCTTCGTCGGTCAGCTCAGTCTTCCGGATGATATCCAGGACTGTGCGCGTATCCTCTAAAATTTCTTCTATGGATTTCTTCATGTCAATCCCAAAAAGGATGGCAGCGTTGCCAAGGTACATTCATCTCACACTTTTATCAGCCGGAAGACCTGGATCATGCCATTGCAGCCGGTTATCTCAAGAAAGTAGGCGCCGGCCTTACAGTATGAAAGGTCTACTTCGGTGGCAGCTGTAGCGGTTTCATCCTTTTCATCCCTGGTTAAAACGACGCTCCCTGTCAACGAACGCAATACGATCTTAGCAACTCTTTCGTGCCTGCTGACGGATGTCACGATCAACCTGTCATGAACCGGATTCGGGGAAATAACAAACTGATCCAACCTGCCCGGATCCGGGATGCCAGACGTGCTGCACGATTCAAGGTAGGTGATCCGCTGTGAAACCTGAAGCGAATCGTTGAAGACCGTCCAGCCGGGGGATTTCTTTTTCAGGTAATAATCGAGGTAAGGAACCAGGAAATCAATCACTGCTTTGTGCTGCTGATCGCGGGTGATGGTAAATGATGATGTACAGCCGACCTCCCCGATCGAACAGGTGAAGTTATAATCGGCAAAGTAACAATGTCCGCCTCCCTTGATGTTGATGAAAACCTTGCAGTCTGAGGCCAGCGAATCATACATCGGCAACTGGTTGGTGGCCGGAGGTGTTACACAGTCCTTATCCGCAGAAAACACAAGGGAAGGAATGCTGATGTGCCTGGCAGCGGTGATTGCTGATGGAGATGTTTCTGCTGCAGCAAAAGTGACCATCGCATCTGGAACGGGATTATTTTCACACCCCAGGAACGAGGCTCCCCCGCCCATTGAATGGCCCATGACAGCGGAGGTACTGTCGATATGGTTATAGTATGCCGATGACGGGGTATTCCCCTCCACCTTCATCTGGTTTACAAGGAATGCAAGGTCTTTTCCCAGTTCAAGATGATCGGGCAATATTCCGGTTTCTGTTTTTGCAAATGCAAGGATATACCCCAGCGGGACCAGTGAATCTTTCAGATAGAGGTAGTAATCGTAAGCCATCAGGAAGCCATGACCGAAAGAGATCACAGGGAACTTCCCGTTAGCCAGGGGTGTATTGCTTCCGGCGGTAAGCCCCGGATAATACACCTCGGCCGGAACAGAACGGTTGCTCCGGGTCGTGTCGGTAAAATTCATTGTTTGTTGGCCAATGGGAAAGTTCTGGGCTGCCAGGCTAAACGCAAGCAGGCAAAACAGACATGAAAATATTCCGGTTCTCATCGTTATTGTTTTAGAGGGATTATTTCCCGGTCACTACAATCGTTTCCCTGGCCAACACCTTCTCCCCGGCCGGGCCCAGCTCCCTGAGCAGGATGCAATACCTCCCCGGCGTGTCGGGAGCCAGGAATGAAACGCTGGTATCGCCCCCGTTGTTTAACTTGAATTCAGGGTTCCAGTAAACCGTGTTGCGTGAATCCGGCATATTCCGGGAGGCGGGATCTGACTGGATTTGTTCGGCGCAATCATCCAGGAACTTGTAATTGACGAAGGTTCCGGAAGAGGGAAGGTCGATGCCGGCAAAATTGTTTTTCTTCGATACAAAGCTGATGATCCCTCCGTAGATGATGTTTCCTTTGATGTACAACGAACTCACGAGTTCAATCCGCGCGATTTCAAGGGGCGACATGGCCAGGATCTTGTCCATGTCATTTACGGCAACCCAGTCGACCAGCACCAGGGGATCGTAGATGGTCATCTCGGGGTGCGTGTTGTAAAACACGAAGTGTTTTTTACCCCCGATTTTCCTCAGCTTCACTGCGATGGGCGTTTCGGCGAAATAGTCTTCGAATTTGGGAAGGTCGATGTATTTATCCATGAAAAACACCTCTGTCGGCTTCCCGTAGAAAGAAACAGGCGCTTCTGCCTCCACCGTGTCGCCGGCTTTGGGCTCCTCCCTGAACATGGAGGTGATCCTGGAATTGACGGCCAGCTTGTAGGCGGCATTCATCTCCTCCTCATTCAGCGTAAATATAGGCGAAGGAAGACTGACCGGCTTTGAACAGAAATCGTTGTCGATAAGCACTTCAGGCTTGATGCCGGGCAGGTCGTCGGCACTCAGGAAGATGTCCCTGCTCCCGGTATAATCGGGCAGGGCGAAAAAGAATCTTCCCGATGAATCGGTCCTGACCACCAGGATATCCTTGTCCCCGATAATGGAAAGATTGATGACGGCATCGGCGACCGGTTTCCCTGTTTCCCTGCCAATCAGCTTGCCCGACAAGGAAAGCGTGCGGGTTTCAGGTATATAAACCTCATTTTTGCCGGAATCCGCGCTGTTCTTCAGGACGAAAGAGCGGTCGTCGCAGGTGGATTCGGGTACAACAGAAAAACACATCCGGGCAAGAGAATCGTTTATGCCGGCCCCCGCTATATTCAAACGGATCTCCTCCCTGGGCGAAAAAGTCTTTTTAACCGGGACGATGTTCATGGCCTGGATGGAGGAAGGGGAACCGGTGGTGATTCCGACCCTTTTCGAAGTGTCAGCGGCATCCGTTCCGGGAAGCACTTCCGTTTTAAAGGGATTTACGATCTTCAGCATGACATATTTATACTGGTCGGTGGGGAGGTTCCGCATGAACCGGGTATAAAATTTCAGGAAATAGATACCCGAGATGGTCTCTTCGGGAATGCCAAAGCATCCTTCGGCAGAAGAATTTTCAAGGGTGTATTTCCGGCTGGCGACCTTCTTCCCGTCGGGGGTGATCAGTTCACAATAGAGGATACGGCTGAATTGCTCCCCAAGGATATCCGGCACATGAAACAACACGGCAGAAAAAAAGCATTTCTCCCCCGCAACATACAGGGTTCGGTCTGTACTCACCTGTAACCTTTCGCCGGCCGCCCCATCAGCAAGCCCCTGCGATCGGATCCCCGGGCAGAGGAGGGTCAGGGTAATCAGCAAAAGATAATATGTTACAGCGCTTCTTTTCATGCTATTTTGGCCAAAAGTCCGGTTTCGTTGTGGTTCCGCCCAGGGCACGGCAGTCGACGCATTCAATGTTCAGCACCCGCAAGGCCCCCACTTCATTGTAATAAAAGTAAACAGGATATTCCCAGGGGTAAACCTCCCTCCATCCGAATTTGCCCAGGGGATAGGGGGAGCAAAAATTATAATAGTCCATGGGGATCCCGGGAACATCATGGTAAAAATATCTGCTGGAAGAGACCGATGAAGCATAAAAAAATCCAAGGACATCTTTCCCGGGATTGGTCAGATTGACGATGTTGCCTTTGATGGCCAGGGGTTGTTTTTCATACAGTCCGCCCTGCTCGTTGCTGTTGATGCGCATCTGCTCCCAATAATTGAAGGCGGCCTCACTCAGGGCGAGCTGTGTGACCAGCATGCTGTACATGTAGGCCAGGCGGGAGGTGGTTCCGTCGATGGTGTGCAGGGGGAATTGATGATAACTGTTTTGCGACAAACTTTTCGTGGAGAGGGTAAATACATTTTTTACCAGCCCGGTGGCATAGCAAACATTGTTGGTATAATCGGGTGGTATGATCTCGTGTGTAGCGCCGTTATAGTAATACTGGGCCGGAAGTGCTGCATGATATTCCCAGGTTTCCAGGATGTCCCATTTATAATACCTGCTGTAATTCCCCACGGCATTCAGGTCTATGTAAAACTGCATCACCTTCAGAGATTCACCGGGATTGGCTGTAGGAACATCTTCGATGGAATAGGTGACAGAATCAAGCTGTGGCCCCCTGGGCATCGTATCGTATCCCGACACCAGCTCCTCTCCGCCCGGGGTGGTGACACGCACCTGGTAAGCCGTTCCGGGGTTGAGGTCCGGGGCTTGCATGTAGGCCATGTACCTGCCCGGCTGGCGTTCGATGGTGGGAAAAATATTGCCGGTGTTATCATAGATCTTCACCTCGCAGCCCTCTACCGGGATATATTTCGGGGAGGAGACGGGGGATGAAAGGGAAACATCCACCTCCTGCCAGCCCTCCGTATTCACGATCCGTCCTGAAACGACATATTTATTCTCCGCCGCGCCATCAATTTTAGGATCATAGGCCTTGATGCAGGAGAACAGCAGGAACAAACCGAACAGGAACAATATATTTTTAATCTGATGCATAATTCCCAAGCTTAAACAACCAGGTGATGGTAAAAACAGGCACTCCGATTACAGAATACTGGTAGCTTTTAATCTTCCCGTCCTCCAGTTTGAAGTAAACCGAATAGGGATTGGCCCGGCCAGTAACATTGTAAAGTGTGAACACAAATGAATTGTGAAGAAATTTATTTTTTTTGAGACTTCCTTCGATCGTAAGGGAGAGGTCGAGCCTGAAATAGTCGGGAATGCGGTATTCATTGCGGTTGGAATAATCCACGTAGGGAATGCCATTGATGTAGTAAACCGACAGCGGGTAGGTTACCGGCCGCCCTGTTTGATAGGTGACGACGCCGGAGGCTGTCATCCTGCGGCTGAAATGGTAAATGACCACGGTATTCAGCACATGCGGAATATCATAGTTGGCCGGGTAGGCCACCCCGTTGTTGATCTTTTCCCAGGGCTGGTCGCCGTCGACCTTTACGATGGAGCGTGAAAAGGTATAGGATATCCACCCTTCCAGTTTCTGGCCGCTCCTGCGGAGGAGGAATTCCAATCCATAGGCATCCTGTTTGCCGGGCAGCAGGGTGGTTTCCACCAGGGGATTGCTGAGGAAATCGGCCCCGTCGACGAATTCAGGGTAGTTGACCGTTCGTTTGTAATAGAGTTCGAGCGAGGTTTCCCATCCCTTCTGTGAAAAGGTACGGAACACCCCGGCAGAGATCTGGTTGCTCCTGGCCGGGGGAATATGGTAATCGGCCAGTTTCCATTGTGAATTGGGCGCCAGGGCGATCGTATTGTTCAGGACAAAGAGGTTCTGGTGGGTTTGGTTGAAGGCGACCTTCACCGTTCCGTTTGCATCGGTGCGCATAATGACTGCAGCCCGGATATCCGGTTCAAAATACCACTTGATCGCCTGGAGCGTTCCGAAATGCAGCGTGTCGTTGATGTAACGCGCATCGGTGGGGGCCCCCGGATAATAGGTGTACACCGTTTTGGGTCCGATCGGGTTGAAAAGGGTAAGCCTGAGCCCGGCCGAGATGTTCATCCACGGAAGGACGTCGTAGGAATCGGAAAGATAGAGGGCGCTTTCGACGCCCTGTTCCGTTCCAAGTTCAACGGGTGTCCGTTCCGATTTATCACCAAAGGGCATCACGGTTCCCCGGTTCAGGTGGTAAAAGATAATGCCTGCCCCGTAATTCAGGGTGTTCTTTGCATTCAGATCGTGGGTAAAGTCGGCATTGATCCGGTAGTCGCCGATCCGGTAAGAGTGTTCGTAGGCCGTGGGAGGCTCCTGCTGATCGGAGGTGTTGAATGCATACTGGGAGCCGGTGAGTGAAAAATTGGCGCGCAGGGCCGTACTGAAATAGTGGCTGAGGTTCACCGACGCCCCGTTGTTGGAGTACCGGTATGCGCTGAGGTCGGAGAGCTTGAACCGGTCCTGGCTGTGGTAAACAAAAAGCGACAGCTGGCTTTTTTTAAAATCGTAGTTCCACGCTGCCGTGACATCGTTGAAGCCGGCTTCGCTGGTGCGGATCACGGGGTCGTCGATCTGGCGGAGGATCCAGTCGGAGAAGAGGTACCGGCCGCTCAGCAGGAAGGAACTGGTGTCTTTTTTCAATGGCCCTTCCACCGAAAAGTTGACCGCCACCGGGCTGACGCCGCCACGGGCCGTGAAGCGCTTGCGGTTGCCCTGCCTGCCGATGATGTTGAAAACCGAACTGAGCTGCCCGCCGTACTGAACGGGAATATGACCTTTGTAAATGGAGAAATCCTTGATGATATCGGCATTGAATGCCGGGAAGAAACCAAACAGATGCGAGGTGTTATAAATCGGTATCTTGTTGATATAAAAGGCATTCTGGTCATAGTTCCCCCCCCTTACGTTCAGCCCGGCCGAACCTTCACCAACCGTGACGATGCCCGGCAAAAGCTCCGAAACTTTCAGGATGTCACGTTCGCCCATCATCATCGGGATCTCCTTGATCGCCTTGGCCGAGATTTTCTCCAGGCCGGGATCCTTGAACCGGAAATTCATCTGCTTGTCGCCAAACACCACCACCTCCTTCATCTGGATGGCCGATTTTTTCATCTCGATGTTAAATGCCCCGTCAGAAAGAACGTCGAGCATGTATTTCTTTGTCTCCATGCCCATGAAGGCAAAAACAGCGGTATAGCGTCCCGGCTTCAGCACCATGCTTAAAAAACCATTCTGGTCTGTCACCGTTCCCGCATTGATCTCCTTCAGGTACATCGTCGCACCGATGAGTACCTCCCCGGTTTGCTGTTCGGCCAGGCGGCCCAGGATGGTCACCTTTGAACCGCTCGCGGCAACTCCTTTTTTCCCGATCCGCAGGATTTGCAGCACATCGGCTTTGCGCCCGGTGAGGTAGCGCTCCTCGCTCTGGGTAAGCCCCCTGGCCCCCTGGCCTGCCGTGTCGGCCTTCAACTTCTGGATCTCGAAACGGGGCAACTCCGCCGGAAGGATCTCCCCGGGCATGAGGATCAGCTGACGGTTCCATACGGAGACCTCCAGTCCGGTTCCGGCCAACGCCTTTTTTACAGCCGATAAAACGGACATGTTATCGGCATCCATGGTCACCCTGATCTCCTTTACCCACGATTCACGATAGTAGATTCGTACCCCGGTTTCATGGTAAATATAATCGACGAACTCAGTGAAGGGAGCCTGGCTGAAATGGCATGAAACCAGCGAGTCCGGGCCTTTATCCTGGGCGGGATGGCCGATAAACAAAAGATGCAGGAACAGCAGCAGGCTCATGGTTTTATTTGATGTTACCAATAAAATTGATCACCTCCGACATGGTCTTGTCCGACGCTTTTTTCACCTTGACTTTGTTTTTACGCAGGTAATTTTTTATCTCCCCTCTTTTGGCGGAGTCAAAGATTTTGATCAGGCTGCGTTTGCTGGTATAGGGTTTTAACTGCCCGTTGATCAGAACGTAGGAATCCCTCACTGTGGGGGTAAAAACATAATTATTTGCCCCGATAATGTCATTCAGGCTCATGTTCTTCCGCCAGAAATAGAGTATTTCAACCGGCCCCTCCCCCAGCACCTGGTATATTTGCGGTTCCTGCTGCAGGCTGAGCAGTTCAAAGTTCATTCCCGCCATTTGGAACCCTTGCAGCCAGGCTTTCGACACTTCGAGGATGTTCAGCGGACTTTTGTCATCTGCATACTGCAGCAGCAGCTGCTGGTTGAAGATGTCATAATTCAGGGAGACGTTTTCATACCGGGTGCCCCTGAGGGTGACGACCCCCGTTGAAAAAAGATGCGACAGAAGGAACTGGGTTCCCGTGGTTCCCGGCGGGGCGAGGAAGGTGTATTTTTTCCCGTTGTAGAGCGTCTGGTCCAGGCCATACTCCCTGTCCAGGACCTTCGCGGCCTCCTGTGAAATCAGCTTTCCTGAAAATGAGAAAAGGAGAATGATTAATAACGAGCACCTTGTGACTTTCATCGGGGACATATCCGCCTTGAGAAAAAGAGGATATAAAGGTAATGGAATAATTTGAAATGGTGAATGAATTTCTTTTTCCCGCTATTTATAGCAATAGCGCTTCATGACCCTGTAGGCGTCGGGGATCCCCAATTCGCCGGCCCTGCTCAGGTCTTTACAGCCATTGTGGTTGTCGTTCAGCAGGATGCTGATCAATCCGCGGTTGTAGAATGCTTCGGCAAAGTCGTTCCGGAGGGAGATGGCTTTTGAAAAGTCGTCGACCGATTCACGGTAATTGCCCATGCGGCTGTTCACGAAACCGCGGTTGTACCAGGCAATGGCGAAATCGGGATCGAGGGCAAGCGCTTTGTCATAATCATGGATCACTGCTTCGTAGGTGTGTTCGAGTGATGCCGAAAGGCCTGGTGTCTGAGGCTTTTGCATTGTCCGGCCAATGGTGATCTCATGCTGATAATCGTCCTGCATGTTGATGACCTGGATGAGTTCATACCGTGCATTGGCCCGGCTGAACCATGCGGCCGTATAGGTGGAATCGGATGCCAGGGCAGCGGTGAAATCGACCATGGCCGGAGAATAGTTGCGCATCAGCGACAACGAAACGCCTCTTTTAAAATAGGAATCGGGATTGGGTCCCAGGGAATCCAGCAATTTCGTCTGGTGCTCGGTTTCGGCGCGCAGCAGGGAATCGCCAATGAGCCCCGATTGATTGGCGAAGGTAACCACCGTGGTAAAGTAGTGTTTCTTCTTGTACACATCGTACAGCAATACCTTTTCGAAATCGGTTCTCCACAGCAAAATGCTGAAAACCGGCTTCAGCTGGATGTCGATCGTCTGGTTCTGAAGCTTGCTGTTCTGGGTGTTCATCTCTTCGAAATCGCCGCTCAGCTTGACCAGACTCTTCAGGTAATCCTTCCGTTCGGCTTTGAGGCTGTCGGGATTGTAATGGTTTTTTTCCGTCAGCTCCTGGGCGCGCTTGTAATCGGCCATCGCCCCCTTCTGGTCCTTCAGCTTGAGTTTTACCTCGTACCGGTCGTACCAGGCGTCGGTGTAATCGGGCAGCAACCCGATGGTCTTGTCAAGGTCCTCCAGGGCCCCCTGGTAATCTTTGAGTTCTGCTTTCAGTTTGCTCCGGTAATAATAGCTGATGATGTTTTTTGGATCGAGTTTGCTGACAATGTCGAAATCGTGGATGGCGCCCCGCTTCTCATTGAGCCCGATAAGGACAATGGCCCGGTTGTAATAGGCGTAGGAATTATAGGGCGACAGGCCGATTACCCTGTTCAGGTCCCTGAGGGCCCCCGGCTTGTCCTCTTTTTTAAGCAGGGCGAGCGCCCGGTTGAAGAGGGCGAAGGTGTTGGCCGAATCCATGGCGATGGCATGGCTGAAATCGCCGATGGCCGAATCAATCTGGTTCAGCTCGATCCACACCAGCCCGCGCTGTGAAAAGATATAGCCGTTCTCCGGGTTGAGCTTCCGGGCCTTGCCGAGATCTTCGATGGCTTCGGCGTAGCGCTTGATCTCCTGTTCGGCGTTGGCCCTGAGGATGTAGACCGACTCACCCTGGCAGTGAAGCTGAATGGCCTTGTTGCAGTCGACAATGCACGAATAATTTTTTTTCAGGTAGAGGTTTGTCCGGGCCCGCTGCACCCAGATATCCCCGTTGGTGCCATCCATCTCCATGGCCTTTTCAAAATCCTCCATGGGT
>Ga0194039_1000920_pt1 | contig 16453 bp, 12 predicted proteins | sample JunL228m_MetaG_FD_148679 | JGI IMG/M metagenome (GOLD analysis project Ga0194039, IMG submission 148679) | Anoxic zone freshwater microbial communities from boreal shield lake in IISD Experimental Lakes Area, Ontario, Canada - Jun2016-L227-8m | ecosystem: Environmental > Aquatic > Freshwater >... | reverse complement strand
CCAATATCAACTATTCATATAGCACAGGAAGTGCGCCAGCCTTTGGGGTGAATAACGCTAATTCAACTTTCGTAATCGCAAATGGGGGAACGGCAAACCTAGTAACTAACTTGCCGTCTAGCTATTATTCGTTTACTAATAATGGGACTTTTAATATTGGGACTATCAGCTTTGACAATAATAGTATTTTTACTAATGGTTCAACAGGGACTGTTCTGTCTTCATCGGGGTCAAACTGGTATCAATCAAGCACCTTCACTGATTCAGGTACGTTTAACCTTACTGCGGGCGCTTTTACCGTTGACTCCGCAGGAACAATCTCTTTTACAGCCAAAGCTGACGGAACAACGAGTTTTAATGACTTCAATGTTAATGTCATTGCGGGAAGCCTTAACTTGGTTAATAACTTTAATGTTAATGGCAATCTATCATTTAATTCGACGGCTATGGCTAACGGTAGTGGAGGATACGTTTCTTGTCCAGCAAACAATTGTGTTATTACTTCGGCGGGAAACGTCACAGTCACAAAGGATGGAACTGGCTCTAATGATCAAACATGGGTGGGGAATCCTGGCCCAGCCCAAAACCTTACAATCAGAATGACAGGAGGCACTTCGGGTAGCCCAACAACATTTACTCTTTCTCAAACAGGAACAAACTATGTCGACGTTAGAATGTATGCCAGATTAGAGCTTGCTGGCTACACAAACATAAACTATTCTTATACCTCCAATGCTCCAGCTTTTGGGGTAAATAATGCAAACTCAATACTCACTATTGCAAACGGAGGAACGGCAAATTTAGCAACAAATTTACCATCTAGCTATTATTCATTTACAAATAACGGAACTTTCAACCCAGGTGCAAACACCTTTGATAATAACGGCTCATTTATCAATGGAGCAACAGGCACCGTACAATCTAGTGGCGGCAATTGGCTACAATCTGGGAATTTTACTGATAACGGCACTTTCAATATGGCAGCCGGAGTTTTTACGGTTGATTCTGGTGCAACCGTTACATTAACAACCAAGGCGGATGGGACAACAAGCTTCTATAACCTAACAATTAGCGTAAACATAGCAAATGGCGCAGTTAACTTTGTAAATAGTTTTAATGTTAATAACGACCTCTTTTTCTTAAGTACAACAACAAGTGGTTATTCGAGCTGGGTCAGATGCCCAGCCAATGACTGTTTGGTTACCGTGGCTGGAAATGTCTTAGTGACAAATAGTGGTAGTTCTACAAACTGGCAGACCTTGGTTGGAGATCCATCTTCCAGTCAGAACTTCACCGTCAAAATGACTGGTGGCACTCAAGCCAATCCAAAGACATTAACCGTTTCAGAGACCGGTCAATATGGGCCAATGGTATATTTTTACAGCAAATTACAGATCGCGGGGTATGTAACCGTAAGTCAGAGTTATAATTCGAGCATTCCAGCATTTGGTCTTAATAATGCCAATTCAACCATGACAATTAACAACGGGGGGACGCTAAAGGTCGGATCTGCAGTAACGTCTAATTATTATTCCATCACCAACAACGGTACGCTTGAGACCGGATCAAACAACTTTACTAATAACGGGGCACTTACCAATAATGGGACGGTTGTTACCGGAACAGGGACCTTTACTAATAACGGGGCCTTTACTAATAATGACACCTTTAGTCTCGGTAGCGGCATCTCTGATATTAATGGGGCTTTTATTAATTCTGTTACTGGCATTGTCGTACCAACCGCCGGGACCTGGAATCAATCTGGTGATTTCACAGATAACGGGACCTTCACCGCTACGGGTGGTCTATTTGTATTCGACACTTATGCTTATGGGGCTAAGACTCTAACCTTCAGCCCGAACAACACTACGACTTTCTACAATCTAAAATTTAATACAGACGTACAAGGCTGGTACGGGTATTTAACAATATACCTAGTTAATAACTTTACTGTTTCAAACGACCTTTTATTTAACCAAACATCGAACAACCCGTACGGGTATACAACGAGCCTTATCTCTACTAATAATACGGTCATTACCGTTCATAAAAACGTGACCGTTACAAACAACGGTTCTTCCACATATACGACCGTTGGTGACCCCGCGGGTACAAGTAACTTTACCATTAAGATGGTTGATGGAACACAAGCTAGCCCAACTGTCTTCACCTATACACAAACGGGCACGACTACAGTCAGGTTGTACGCCAAGCTAGAGTTTGCAGGCTACACAAATATAAGTTGCTCGGTGGATAACCCTTCATACTCAACATTTGGCGCGAACGTGGCTGGCTCGACGATGGCTATTAGTAACGGAGCAACGGCCGTGATGTTGACCGCCCTGCCTTCTTCCTATTATTCCTTCACAAATAATGGAACACTCTATACTAATGGCTATACCCCAACAATCCCTTATATATTTGCCAACAACGGCACCCTAAAGGTTCAGGGCGGAGAAACCCTAGCGATTACGAATAAAGATATCGATTCGGGTACGGTTGAGTATGTTGGTGATGGAGGATCGACTTCTTACACGAACCTTATATATGGAAATACATACTATAGTCTGAAGATAAACTCAACCTCAGGTAATAATGCCTTCACAAACAATGCCAATCTCGCAATCGCTAATGATTTAACCATAAGCAACGGTACCTTTAATGCAAATGCATTAACCATAAATATATTAAATCTTGTGACCACGGGTGGTGCTTTAAATGCTGGGTCGTCAAATATCGTTGTATCAGGAAATTGGGATTCGTCAGGGTCTATTTGGAGCTGCAATACATCGACGGTGGTTTTTTCTGCAGTCTCTGGCACCCCGGCCATCAAAACAGGCGGGCAACCTTTTTATAATATGAATATCCAAAAACCGACTGGTGACTTGGTTGCCTATTGGAGCATGAACGAAACAACCGGGACAGCATCTGTGGCAGACTCCTCTATAAACAATAATACGGCGACATCTGCTAGAACGACGAATGTCACGACGGGTATCTTTGGCAACGGACGGTCTTTCGACGGGACAAATGATATTATTACGGTCCCGAGCCAGACATACTATGATCCAGGCAGTAACGACTTCACGATTGATTTATGGGTGAATTTCACGGCTAACAATGTTGGCTATCAATTAATCCTTGATCGAAGAAGTACGGTTGATCAAACGGGCTATATTTTATATCTTGAAAGCAATAATACGCTTAATTTTCTAGCTTCGAGTGTCTCATCCTGGAATATTTTAGTACAAAGTTCGTATGTCCCACCAACGGGCCAATGGCTTCATATAAGTATGGTTAGAAGCGGCAATTCTTGGAACCTCTATGTAGATGGGGTGTCAAAGGCCAGTGCTACAAACAGCAACTCAGTCGGGGCAGTCACAACGAATCCCACGATTGGTGGCGGACACGTTGCGGGGACGATGAATAAGGTTCAAGGAACGATTGATGAAGTTAGATATTATAGCCGCGCTCTCACGCTAGTCCAAATTGAGAGCTTAAGAAATGGAATCGATCCTTTTGGGGTTAGCACGGCTACATATTCATGCCAAAGTAATTTATCAATATTGAACAACCTAAACGCGCTTACTGCCACTTTAGATGTCTCTACAAACAACTAGTTACTGTCTGTCGGCAATAATATGACCCTTAATGGAGGCACCTTGAATGCCAGGGGAGGCAATATAAATGTGGCTGGTAACTGGGATTCTTCTGCAGGGACTTTTATATCTGGGACTTCAACTGTGACCTTTAACGGCACTAGTGGCATCAAAACCATTAATTGTAAAAGCGACCCTTTCTATAGCGTCGTTATTAATGATAATAATGGGAGTGCGACTTTTAGAATTAATAGTGGAAATTTTGTTGTGAATAAGGACTTTTCATTAATTGATGGGGTCTTAGATTTGGCCACAAACCCAACTGGTGTAACTGTAGACCTAATGGAGTATTCCTCTGATGCTTTAGCTCAGACGGGGTATGTCTCAAATGCAGGTGGAAATGCGATTCCGACCATGACCTCAAATACAACTCCCAGCGGTGTGGCTAGTGCAAGCTCAGAGTATAATTCGGGCTCACAAGCATATATCGCTTTTGATAAAAACTATGCAAATCAATGGCATGCTGCTGGGACGGGTGCTCCTTTTTGGCTAGAATATCAATTTGCCACCGCCAAAATTATCACAAAATATGCCCTATTTTCTCTTGATCAATACTGGCATCCAATTAATTGGCAGCTTGAAGGATCAAATAACAACTCAAACTGGACATCCCTAGACACACAAGTAAACCAAGAATTCTATTCTGGTGAGAAAAAAACATATGTCTTTACAAATACCAATCTCTATCTATATTACCGTATTTATATTACAGCCTCACAAGGAGGAAGCTACACTTCCATGGGAGAGATGGAGTTAATCGAAGAAAGTTTACAGTCTTACTCAGAACCGACAATCAAGACTGAGGGTTCATATTCTCTAAAAGGGATAGCTGCAGCGACAGCCTCTCTAAATAAAACCCTCACCCATACTTTCTCTACCCCGCTTAATCTAACTGGGATGAAAGAGTTCAAATTTGATATCCGTGCTTTAAGGACGGGCAGTAATATCAAAATAAGTATCCATGATAGCGGCGGGGCGATAACTGAGATTACGCCAAATATTACCCTATCGAATACCTGGCAAAGCATTAGCCTAGACCTATCAGGTGTAGCAGATATATATAAGGATGCAATTGACAGCATTATTATTACGGTGGTAAACGCTGATGCGACGAATACGTTTTATATAGACAACATGGTAGCGACGACCACGTTTTATATAGACAACATGGTAGCGACGACCACTCTTACCCTTAAAATAGGTTTAGATACGGCTCCTACAGATATATCGAATGTTTTAATCGGAAACGGAGCCGCAGTTACGACGGGGGCCAATACAACTATTCTTAACGGATATACCACGTACTATACTGACAATACTTCTTCGCATAACGCTAATTTAGGAAAGGTTGTCATCGGCCTGAGCCCAGCCACGATTAAGCTAAACTCTAACCAGACGGTGACGTCACTCACAATAAATACAGGCGATGTATATGAAACTCAAGGCTGGGATATATCTGTCCTGGGGGCAGCCGGAATTACTATTAGTGGAACATTAAATGCCACAAATACAACCGGAACCAGTCCATTTGCAAATCATGGTACGACAATATATAACGCAGGTACATTCCTTATAAATGCATCAGGAGTCTACACCAAGGGGGGTGGGACTTATCCTAGCTTACTGGTCATGAATAGTGGTGGAGGGAGCAATCTTACTTCAAATAACCAAGACCTTGGAAACCTACAGATATCGACAACATCAACGAACGTCACGCTGTTAGATAATTTAAATGTAGATAACATCGTCATTGATAGTTCTACAACCTTGAATGGATCCAATAAAAATATATTAGTTGGTGGGAATTGGTCAAACAGTGGCACCTATATTTATGGCACGTCTACAGTAACCCTAGACTCTGTTAGCGATTCAACTATTACGGGGACTTCGATATTTTATAACCTATCTTCAACGACTCCGGGGAAGAAAATAATATTTGAAAAAAACAAAACGCAGACAATAACAAATAACCTTACCTTAACGGGCATTAGTGGTAATCGAATAAAGTTGGAAAGCTCAGAAGTAGGCGCTAGATTTAATCTTAATCCACAGGGGACCAGAAACGTTTCATTTGTTAGTGTCAAAGATTCGAATAATATTGCCGCCCTCGCGATCAACCCGACAAATTCCTTCGATGGAGGGAATACTATTAATTGGTGGACAAGTCTATTTGTGATTACTGCCTCTGGTGGAGGGAATGGCTCTATTTCACCATCGGGGAGCGTTAATGTTTTGGCAGGTAATAACCAGGCCTTCAACTTCACCCCAAATCTCGGCTATCACATCAGCGACGTTCTCGTTGACTCTATATCTCAAGGGGCGATTACTACCTATACCTTTATAGACGTTCAAGCAAATCGAACCATCTCGGTTGTTTTTTCGATTGAAACCTTTACTCTAACCTACACTTCTGGCGGCAATGGTTCTATCAGCGGGGCTACACCGCAAACCATAAACTATGGATCTGATGGGAGTACAGTCACGGCGATGCCAAGCGCTAACTATCATTTCGTCAAATGGAGTGACAACCTCATGACTGCTAGTCGAACAGATCTTAATATAACCAGTAATCTCTCGGTCGTCGCCAACTTCACCATCAATACCTTCACCCTAACCTACACTTCTGGGGGAAATGGATCTATCAGTGGGACTACACCCCAAACTATAAACTATGGATCTGATGGAAGTACTGTCACAGCGATGCCAAGCGCTAACTATCATTTCGTCAAATGGAGTGACAACCTCATGACTGCTAGTCGAACAGATCTTAATATAACCAGTAATCTCTCCATCGTTGCATCCTTTACTATTGATACATTTACCATCACTCCATCGTCTGGAGCGAATGGCTCAATCTCGCCCGCAACCACGCAAGTCGTTGATTATGGTTCAGGTAAAACCTTCAACTTCACCCCAAATCTCGGCTATCACATCAGCGACGTTCTCGTTGACTCTATATCTCAAGGGGCGATTACTACCTATACCTTTATAGATATTCAAGGAAATCGAACAATCTCGGTTGCTTTTGCGATAGAGACGTTTATCATTTCGGCTAGTGCTGGAGCGGGCGGGACGATTAATCCAAGCGGAGTTAGAACCATTAACTATGATTCAAGTCAAAATTATATTATTTCGTTTAATTCAGGATACAAACTCAACAGAGTTGAGGTGGATGGAGCTTTAGTCGGAAACGTCTTATCATATACTTTCTCAAATATTAACAACAATCATTCAATTTTAGTTACCTTTGTCTCTGATATACCCGATATACCCACTATCACCAGCCACACCATATCCGCCACAGCAGTAACTCAAAAACCGGAGGGCGATAATGGAGGAAATGGATATATCTCCCCATCTGATCCGACAACGGTAGAAAACGGACAAAATCAGACCTTTAAGATAGTAGCCGTCAATAATACGAGGGTGGTTGATGTAATAGTAGACGGGATTTCAGTCGGTCCAGTCGATAGCTATACCTTTACCAATGTAACCACGGATCACACCATCGAAGCAGTCTTTGTCCGTCAGTTTACGATAAAAATGAAAAGTAATAGCCACGGCGAACTTTCTCCCGATGGGACGCAAACCGTAGACTATAATTCGAGATATTCATTTACGGTCACGCCCGACAGTGACTATCGAATATCTGACATTTTCCTTAATGGAGAGACGGTCATAAATAGTATTTGTGTTATCGAGGACGGACAAGCAAGATGTACAATCGAGAATATAGATAAAAACATAACAATTGTTGCTCAATATCAATCAACTAAGGGTAATAATGAGAAGGCTGGCGATGACGAGACTCTTGTTCAGACAGTGGTAAACAATGTAACAAAGCCTCTTGGTGCTTTTGTTCTAATTGCCAGCAACGCTGTTTCTGGAACAGAGAAGGTCTTATCAGGCATAAGTGAAGGGATAATCAAAGTTGTAGAAAAAACGCCTCCACCCGTTGCTTATACCTTCCCATACTTACTCTTTATTCTGCTAGCCTTAATGGTCCTAATCTTTATATATCAAGCCAAGCGTGAGGCAGACCAAGCGCAAAAGTTGGTAAAACTAATCGAGCTAGATAAAAATATTGCCGATCAAAAGGAGAGTTTTTTGATGCTCTCCGCCCACTACTTGCGGACACCAATGACAATTATTGTTTCTGGCACTGATCTGTTCATGTCTCTGACTAAGGTACCAGAAAACGTTTCAAAATTATTAAAAGAGGCCTTAAATAATCTATCAGCTAAAGTTGAAGAAATATTTAAGCAAATAAGCGAAAACATCTTTTTGAAAAATATTAATAACACCAATGTCAGAGGAGAAAAGGCCAAAGTCTTCGGGTCTATCTACTTGTGGCTACCGATTCTATTTATTGCCGCAGTGGCGGCTTTTGCAAATTACTTATTTGTGACAGTCGCTGGGATCGAGATAAATTTCATCAACTATATTTGTGAAGCTTTGGTTTTTGTTATTATCGCTCAAGTCTTGTTTATTTATTTTAGGAAGAAGCAAATCGAAAAAACCAATCGACTAAATTTTGCCATTATTCTAGATAAACAGATTGCAGTTGATAATGCGCGAAATAATTTTATGAGAAAAATTGCCGATGATTTAAAGGTAGAATTGGCTTCCTTAGAAAGTATTATCGAGAATATTTCTGATCAAAAATATCTCAAAGAAGCGAAAGCGGGCATAAGTGGCCTAAAGAAGTTGATCGCCAAGTTTGAATTTATGGCCCTAGTAGAGGCGGGGAAAACGAGTGTTAATACGAAAAATATCAGTTTGGCCCACTTGGCAGAGGACCTAGTTAATAAAAGAAAAGAACAAATCGAAGAAAAGAAGCTCAAGATAAGGATCGATGGGGATGATATCAATCTCTCGACTGACAAAAGTAAATTAGCTTTCATTCTAGGAAACGTTTTAGACAATGCAATTGAATATAATAAAGTGGGTGGTTCAATAAAAATTGACTTCAACCACGACAATAATAAATCAGAAATTATCATATCCGATACGGGCCTTGGCATATCTGATAAGGCACAGGAAGCCCTTTTCAAGCCTTTCTCTAGAGGAACATCGACCCTCAGATTCGATTATCAAGGTATGGGAACCAATCTCTACATCGCAAAACTAGTCGCAAATTATATTGGTGGGGATATTTCGATCCAATCACACCAAAATCAGGGGACAAAAGTGACTGTCCTCTTACCAATAAGCTAAACAAAAAAAAAGATAGAAAAACCCGCCTAAAATAGGCGGGTTTTTCATTTCCAGGTAATTCAACATATATTTAGATATTCCAGAGTAATCGATTATTAGTTAGAATGTGATTATGAACAAAGATATTTTTAGAGCTTATGACATCCGGGGAGTCTATCCGACAGAAATAGATGAGGCGACCGTTTCACAAATTGCCAAAGCCTATGTAGCCTTTATCAAGCCGGGAAAGGTTGCAATTGGGAGAGATGTCCGCACGAGCGGAGAAAGCCTCTTAGGAGCGTCTAGAGAAGCACTGATAGGAGCTGGGGTGGACGTTGTAGACATCGGCACAATTACGACTGATATGTTGTTTTTCGCGGTAGCAAACTATGAGCTTGATGGGGGGATAGCGATTACGGCCTCTCACAATCCAGCTGAATACAATGGATTGAAGATGGTTAGAGAGCAAGCCAAACCAATCTCGATGGATACCGGCCTGGCCGATATTCGAGATTTGGCAAGCAAAAATAACTTCAACGAAGTCGAAAAACCAGGAGTAATCTCAGAATTAGATATTATGGATGACTATATTGCAAAACTACTTACTTTCGTCGACAAAGGGTTAATTACGGGCAAGAAGATTGTCGTAAATCCAAATTTTGGAGCGGCTGGCAAAGTTGTAGAAAGATTAGCGGGAGAGCTAGGCTTAGAGTTGGTCAAAATTAACTTTGAGGAAGACGGTACTTTTCCAAAGGGACGGCCCGATCCGATGCAAGAAGATAATCGCAGGGAAACGACGGAATTAATTAAAAAAACTGGAGCTGACTTTGGAGTGGCTTGGGATGCGGATGCTGATCGTTGTTTTTTCTTTGACGAAACAGGAGCCTTTGTTGATTGTTATTATACGATAGTGCTCTTGTCTCAGATTATGCTGGATAAATATCCTGGGGGAAAAATCGTTCATGATCCGAGATTGATATGGGCGACTCAGTCTATCGTGCGTGAAGAAGGCGGGATTCCCTTAGTCAACAAAGCGGGGAATGTCTTTATCAAAGAGAGAATGAAAAAGGAGGACGCAATTTTTGGTGGAGAAACCTCCGGGCATTTCTTCTTTAAAGATTTTTATTATTGTGACAACGGAATGATTCCATTTCTTTTGGTCTTGCAGAAACTCTGTGAAAGCGGCAAGCAATTGTCAGAGCTCGTAAAGCCCCTAAGGTTAAAGTATCCGAGTTCAAAGGAAAAAAACTTTACAGTCTCTGATGTGGAGTCAAAAATAGCAGAAATAAAGGAAAAATATTCTGATGCCATGATTGGGGAGATAGATGGCATCTCAGTCACTTACGCAGACTGGCGTTTCAATGTTCGAGGCTCAAACACAGAGCCGCTGATGAGACTAAACCTTGAGGCTAAAACTAAGGAACTAGTGACACAAAAAGTAGAAGAACTGACAAAGATTATCGAGGGCTAGCTGTTTAAAATTATAAAAAAAATTATCAAATGGAGTATCAGAATAGCGATTTTGGCCGCAATTATCTTTGCTCTAATCTTCGTCTATAGATTTCTAATAAATGGAGTGACAGGACAAGCGGGTAAAAAGTGCCAGGAAATAACAGCCACAAACGGAGGCGGCAAAGAAGTCGTCTACACTTCACTTGCGGAGTGGATCAAAACCCAGAGCACTAGTCTGGTGACTGTGGATGATGCGACCTACAAAAAAGATGCCAAAAAAGGCGATCAGATTATAGTCAAATACTCATTATATGGCAATATTTATTCAGGTCAAAAGATTCTTAATGCTACTACTCTAGAGAAATATTGTGGAATTTAGCTTGTAAAAAGCTATTAATTTGCTATAATTTCCCCGAAAAACCATTTCAAAGCGAGGTGGTTTTTAGAAGCCACAATATACTCACAGGAGGTGGGTAAATGTCTGACCAGGTATGGGAATTCAAGCATGGTACTAAGATTCTGGAATGTAACGAGACTCCTCAAAAATATATGTGTTGTTCTTGCAAGAAAGAGATCGAGATCGAGAGGGCCCGGCCTCTTAGCCATGGTTGGTATACGAAGCCCCAGGTACTTTGTGGAGCGAGGCTGAGGAGACAGCTCCAGTACCAAAAACAGGAACAAACATTTTATCTCTGCAAACACTGTTACCAGGCTGGGCTGGAGGAAGAGCACCTTCATCTCGAGCGTGTTTTCAACATCCCACGGGATTAACAGCTTCAAAAATATGGGGCAGTTCGACATACGTCGAACTGCCCCCAACTCTTTACAAATTAGACGAATATATTTATATGCCTAAGCCGACCGTCTTTTTTACTTTCGACAAGGTCTTTTGAGCAATCGGACCAACCTTATTAGACCCTTCTTTTAGAATTGTAATTACTGCCTGGTCATCTAGGCCTTTAATTTTTTGCTGAATTGGTTCAAGTAACTCAATAACAGTCTCGGCAACAGCAGTTTTGAATTGACCGTAATTCTTGTTTGAATATTCTTTCTCTAGTTCGCTGATCGGTTTTTGGGTGATGCTAGATAAAATATTTAGCAAGTTAGAAATTCCTGGCTTGTTAGCAACGTCAAACTTAATCTCTGAGCCAGAATCAGTAACAGCCCTAGCGAATTTTTTTCTGATGACATCTGAAGTATCGGTAAGATTAATTCGACTTCCATCATTCTCATCAGACTTTGACATCTTTGAATTTGGGTCCAAGAGGCTCATGATTCGAGCGGATTCCTTTTCGATTACCGGCTTTGGAATAACAAATATATTTTTCTTGTATCGCTTGTTAAATCTCTCGGCGATGTCACGACAAATCTCTACGTGCTGTTTTTGGTCGTCTCCGACTGGTACTTCATCAGTATCATATAATAAAATATCGGCAGCCATAAGGACTGGGTAGTCAAAGAGACCGACAGTGACGTTATCTTTATTGTTAGCTTTATCCTTGAATTGTGTCATTCGATTCATCTCACCAAAATAGGTAAAATTGTTCAATATCCAGGCTAGCTCAGAATGTTCAGGGAGGGAAGACTGGACAAAAATTGAGGACTTTTGAGGATCAATTCCAGCAGCTAGATAGATTTTGGCAGTCTCAATGATTCTCTTTTGTAGATCTGCTTGTTCTTGAGGTAGCGTGATGGCATGCAAATCAACAATACAAAAAATATTTTCTTTTTCATCTTGGTTTCGGACCCAATTAAGGATAGCTCCGAGATAATTACCAAGGTGCAGATTACCGGTTGGTTGGATGCCAGAAAAAACTTTTTTCCTACTCATGATTATTCTCCAAATATATTTTTACTTTATATAGCGCTGATATAGTCTGACCGTCTAATATTTCATTTTTCTTTATCATTTTCTCGATTTCTTTTAAAGTGAAAGCCTTTACCTCTGTAATTCCTTCCTCCTCCTGATCATTTGTATCGGTTTGGGTTAAGTCTCTGGCTATGTAGGTATAGGTGGTTTCCCTTACCAGGCCATTTAGGGGGTGAAAGTAACCAATCTCAGTAAGGCTGTTTGCGACAAAGCCAGTTTCTTCTTGGAGCTCACGTGCTGCAGCCGCTCTCGGATCTTCACCGTCAGTCCGCCCTTTTACTATCTCCCAGGAATATGATAGAAATGGATATCTGTGTAAACGAACTAAATATATCTCGGCTTTATCTTTAAAAGCAACAATTGATACCACCTCACTACTGTTTACGACTGAATATTGTCCTGATTTACCATCTGGTCTGATAACTTCATCGAGATCCAGAGAAATCCATTCATTCTTAAAAACCTCTTTGGAACTAACTTTTTCCCATTTGCTCATGGTTGAATTTTAACACAAAAAAAGTAGATATTGACAGATTATAATATCTTGACTAATATGTATTAGCACTCTATAATAGTGAGTGCTAATAATTAATAAATAAAGTTAAAAGAAGGAGGCAGGATGAAAATCAAACCACTATCAGACAAAGTAGTAATCAAGGCTTTGGAAGCCGAACAAAAGACCGCGAGCGGAATCGTTATCCCCGACACAGCCAAAGAAAAACCCGCCCAAGGTGAAGTTGTTGCCGTTGGTCCTGGCAAAGTCAAAGATGGTAGAAACATAGCCATGACAGTCAAGATCGGCAATAAGGTTCTTTATTCTAAGTACTCTCCCCAAGAGGTCAAAATAGACGGGACTGAATATTTGATCATCAGCGAAGAAGATATCCTAGCGATAGTGGAATAATTATTTAATACAAAAGAGTTGCTTTTGCTAATGATAACTATCAAATAGCGAGCGACTGAAAGGAGTAGATATGGCTAAACAAATATTAAGCGGAGAAGAAGCAAGAATCTCCCTAAAAAGAGGTGTCGACATTTTGGCGAACACCGTTAAAACAACCCTAGGGCCCAAGGGTCGAAACGTTGTTTTGGATAAAAAATATGGATCACCCGTCATTACCAATGACGGCGTCACGATTGCCAAAGAGATCGAAATAGGAACCATTAGCGATGATCCAAAAAAGAAAGCTCAGGCAGTAATAGAGAACGTTGGAGCTCAAGTTATCAAAGATGTGGCTTCAAAAACTAATGATGTTGCCGGAGACGGGACCACTACAGCGACCGTCATTGCCCAGGCGATGATCGAGGAAGGCATCAAAAACGTAACGGCCGGGGCTAATCCAATGGCAATTCGCCGCGGGATAGAGAAGGCCACCGCCGCAGTTGTTGAAGAATTAAAGAAAGTTAAAAAAGATGTCAAAAATTCTTCTGACATTGCTAGTGTGGCCGCCATTTCGGCCGCCGACGAAGAAATTGGTCAGATGATCGCTGAGGCGATGGATACCGTTGGCAAAGATGGCGTTATTACCGTCGAGGAATCACAGACCCTCGGGATTGAAAAAGAAGTAGTTGAGGGCATGCAGTTTGACAAAGGCTACATCGCTCCATATATGGTTACTGATACGGGGCGAATGGAGGCGATCTACGAGCATCCTTCAATCCTAATTACAGATAAAAAAATCAGCGCCATTGCAGAGATATTGCCGTTACTAGAGAAAATGGCCAATGCTGGCAAAAAGGATCTAGTTATTATCGCCGATGAAGTTGAAGGCGAAGCTTTGGCCACCTTGGTTGTTAATAAACTAAGAGGTATATTTAATACTCTAGCCGTCAAGGCACCAGGGTTTGGGGATAGACGCAAGGAAATGCTCCAAGACATCGCTATTCTAACTGGTGGTCAGGTTATTACAGAGGAACTAGGATTGAAACTAGAAGAAACAGAGATGGAGATGCTAGGCACAGCTCGGAAGGTAATTGCCGACAAGGACAATACAACCATAGTCGAAGGTGCTGGTCAAAAATCAGCCGTAGAGGATAGAATCAAGGAGATCAGAACAGAAATAGATAAAACAACCTCAGATTGGGACAAAGAAAAACTACAAGAACGGCTAGCCAAACTAGCAGGTGGTGTCGCAGTATTGAAGATCGGGGCGGCCACAGAGGTTGAGCAGAAAGAAAAACAACACCGAGTCGAAGATGCTCTAGCAGCGACGCGAGCGGCAGTAGAGGAAGGCATAGTTCCTGGTGGTGGAGTTGCCCTGATCAGAGCAGGTAAGGTTTTAGCCAACCTGAAGCTGGACAAAGAAGAACAAGTCGGCGTTGAGATTGTCCTAAAGTCACTTGAGTCACCACTCAAACAAATTGCAGCCAACGCTGGCGAGAAGGCTGATGTCGTGATTGATACTATCAGGAAAGAAGATAGCTATTCATTCGGCTATGACTTTGCCAAAGGGGAGTACAAAGACATGCTCAAAGCTGGCATTATAGACCCAGCCAAAGTAACCCGAAGCGCGCTACAAAATGCCGCTTCAGCGGCCGCAATGTTGCTTACGACCGAGGCGGTAGTCGCTGATATTCCGGAAGCGGAAAAGCCAGAACCACCGATGCCGGGTGGTATGGGGTACTAAGTATTTGCATCTTAAAAGACCTCTTAATCAGGGGTCTTTTATCTAACTATTGTTTCGATAATAGCCGTGCAATTATAATTAGCTACATATAAAGTAAAGCCATCTGGTCTAAAAAAAGCACACAGCCTCCACCGTCTACTGAACGACTTAAGCCACTAATAACAATATCTTTTCCATCACATTCTGGAGAAGGTGTTATAGAGTCGCCTATACCCGGGGCGTTGAAGCTTTCGTTACCAGACGTATGTGGGTAACTCCTCTCTCTGGAATATGCCCACTCATAGCTTATCTGAACGGATGTAGCATTGGCTCTATGTCTAGTTTCTGCCGAAGCATTACGTACCAAAGTAATTGCGCCGATTATTAATAAAGACAATACGGCAATTATGGCCATGACAACCGCTACTTCAACCAAAGTAAATCCCTTTTTCATTACTCGAATCATAGCACAGAAGGTATATAGTAAATATAATTTCGAGAAAGAAGTAAAGACGGTATAATAAGCAGCCTGTTTTTAAACAGCCGCTTCAGCAGCCGCAATGTTACTTACAACCGAAGCGGTTGTTGCGGATATACCAGAGAAAGAAGCACCGCCTATGCCAGGTGGAATGCCAGGAGGAATGGACTACTAAGAAAACTAAATATTTCCGATTGCAAATAAGCCCCAAAACAAGGGGCTTATTTAATTATTGCTAAAAAGATAAAAATGTTATATAGTAGTGCGGTGCAGTAAGCAAGAACCTTGAAGAATATGTTGTATATGAAGGAGGAAATAATGGGTCTCCATCCTGAGATGCTTGGTCCACAAAGACAGCGCGATAGCGGTTTGATCGAAGCTGATGGCGCGACCAAGTGTGAGTGCGGCTGTGGGGAAATAATCCCCAAGGGCTGTACGCTAATTATCAGGGAAAATGGTGACACCATCGCCCTGGATTGCCTGCGCTACGACGAATGAGAGGTTGTCATGAGAAAGATATTTACCCGAGAAACGCTGTTAGAGATAGGCTGGCAGGCGACAGTTGCAATTCTGCTTACCGTTGCCATAATTCTAAGTCTGAGGTGATTGCGTGAAAAACACACACTCCAAAATGCCGCCGGCCGTAATTTCTTTAGTTGACGGCCCAACAATGATAATCAAGGTAGGTCCATATTTCAGGCTGGAGTGGTATTTCGAAAACTCTGGCTGGCAGGGACGTGTTTCACTAAGTGAGTACACTTCAGCTGTAGCTGAGCTCAATCGAGGGATCACGAAAGCGGCTCCTGGGATGAGCTTTGCACTGCCCTGGCAGCTTCCAAATAAATAGCATGTCAGCGCGATGAAAGGTTTGCAATGTTGAAGAAACCTTGGATTGTTCTGCCCATCGGCATTATTGCCGCCGCTAGCATGGCGATCCTCATCCTGAGGTGGATCATGAAAGGCGGGGCGGAAAGCTCAGATATCCCCTTTATAGACAACTACTACAAATGTCAGAGTTAAGCTCTGACAAGCAAGCGCGGTTTTCTTGGGTTCAAGCCCCAGGAAGAGCGCGTTTTTTCTATATAAAAAGGGGCTCCCTAACCTTTAGTGGGGTAAATTCGTGCTTAGTTGAGCATGAAAAAGTTGTAGCAACAAGTTTTTAGCTAAAAAGTGGTGCATTCGGTTTTAGAAC
>Ga0194039_1000919_pt1 | contig 16478 bp, 19 predicted proteins | sample JunL228m_MetaG_FD_148679 | JGI IMG/M metagenome (GOLD analysis project Ga0194039, IMG submission 148679) | Anoxic zone freshwater microbial communities from boreal shield lake in IISD Experimental Lakes Area, Ontario, Canada - Jun2016-L227-8m | ecosystem: Environmental > Aquatic > Freshwater >... | reverse complement strand
GTAATAGACAAGTTCCAGGACAAAGAATGGGCTAAGTCTCTGTATAATAAAGCCGAAGAGAAAGTTGAGATAACTTACGATTATATAAACCTTGCAAACTCTTTGATAGACAAACTCAAGGATAAAGAGTGGGCTATGGCTCTCTATAAAAATGCTGAAGAGATGGCTGAGAATAGTGGTGATTATCAATACCTTGCAGAATCTGTGATAGACTCCCTCAAGGATAAGAAATGGACTAAGTCTCTTTATAAGAAAGCTGAAGAGAAAGCTGATAATAGTGGTAATTATCAATACCTTGCAGACTCTGTAATAGAAAAACTCAAGGATAAAAAGTGGGCTAAGTCTCTTTATAAGAAGGCTGAAGATATTGCTGAGAATAGTACGGATTATCGAGACATTGCAGACTCTGTAATAGACAAGTTCCAAGACAAAGAGTGGGCTATGGCTCTCTATAAGAAAGCCAAAGAGAAGGCTGCGAATAGTTTTGATTACCGAAAGCTTGCAAACTCTGTGATAGACAAACTCAAAGACAAAGATTGGACAAAAGCCTTGTATGTGAAAGCCGAAGAGAAAGTTGAGAATAGTTTTGATTATGAATTCCTTGCAGACTCTTTAACAGAAAAGCTCCAGGACAAAGAATGGGCTATGGCTCTATATAAGAAAGCCGAAGAAAAGGCTGAAGATGAAGATGAAGAATTTAAAAGAATAGCCAACAGTATAAGCTTGAAGCTTAGAGATGATGAATTGCATATAACACGGCTTGATAGATTTTTAAAAAAGCTATTTCATAGAAAGATTATAGCATTAAAAAGGAATTTCATAAAAAGATTAGAACAATCCGACACTATAAGACAATTAATAGTCACCAAATCCAGCTTCAATATAAAAGACCTATCTGAACCTGACATACAACTAATAAAGGATGCTGTTGCCTGGCTGGAAGAAGAGATATTTGACGCGATGCCTTGATGTAAAATAAAGATTTTCTGATTTATCTTTGCCTTGCAAAATTACGGGGACACTAGATGTCCCACTGACTGATGTATTTTTATTATCATGTAATAATTACAAAAGGAGACCAGTCAATGTTATTTTACAATGAAAAAATTGATGCCTCAACTCTGCCTAAGTTAGCCTTAATCAGAGATATTAAATGCAAACAGCTAAATGGTGAAGGAATACTGTCTGGAGAAGTAATTTCAACAAATGAAGATGAGGGAGAGTTGCTGAAACTAGTTCCTTTTAAAAGAAAGAAGTTTGATACTAGTTTGAGCAATCTTTGGACAAATTCTCCGAAAACAAAATTATTTAAAAATGTAGTTGATGATTTCAAATCTCGGAGAGAATCTTACACAATATTCTGGTTGTGTCCTCTTGATGAACAAAAAATCATTGATCATATACTTACAAATCCTGTGTTAAATAGGAAAAAAGAAAGATTTTGGATCTCACTATTATGGAATTTGTATATAGACCAAATGGTTATCTTCACGGAAGACGAAAATTATAAGTTCTCTTACACATTTGTGGGCAAGTTAGAAAAACTTATTAATCAACTCCCCAATGCTCCAACTAAAGATGACTGGGAATATTTAGATGAAATGCTTATGAAATAAGCATAAGCTGTTAACTGCTCTTGAATTAAGAAAAGGCAAAACCTTTCAGCCCACTAATTTCAACGATTTTCACACCAAACGGAGGCTTATGAACAACGGAAACAATAATAATGGCTTTAAGCCATTTCTGAGTCAGAACACCTTCAAGAACTACCTTGAGAATCCTGAACTTGCTCGGATGTGGCATCATGAAAGGCATAACATGCCTAAACCAAGTCCTGAAGTCCAGAAGTTCCTCGATTTCGGGCACCAGATGCATGCTAAAGCGCATGACCTTTATCCGGACGGCTTAGAGGAGACCAGGAAACTCACTTACAAGGAGCATCTTGAGAATTCAATGAAACTGATACAGGAGCGCCGAATTCCATTGTTTGAGCTTGGCTTCGAGTTTGACGGGAATTATGCGCGCCCTGACATAATGCTGCCATCCGAAAACGACTCCTGGGAATTGATCGAGGTCAAAGCCACTTCGCATACCTACGATAACGATGTCAAGTACACCGCGTACATGTATTATGTCATCACAAGCCTCGGCATAAAAATCAGCAAGTCATATCTGATGCTCCTGAAAAAAGGTCTTTATGTGCAACCGGAAATGAAGGCAAAAGACATTTTCGCAAAGACAGACATCACCGAAAAAGTCATTGGCTTGCAAGAATATATAAGTGAGGCTATCATTTTAATGAGAAAAGAGGTTAATAAAATATAAATAAGGAAGGACTATATGGTGAAGGAGCAAAAGGGTTTTTGGGAAAGGTTTAAAGATATTAAAAAAATGTCCGAAGATGAAATCAAAATCGGACTTCTTGCTAATCTGTTCAAGTGGGATACCCAATACGAGGGTACAGAAGTGTTATCGGTGTTTTTGGAAAAGCCTATTAAATATTATATGGCGATATCTCCTAAATTTTGCAAACATCTTGAAGAAATGTCCGAATATGTGATTAATGATAATGGAAAAAAAGGTAAATACCTACAATTGATTGATCTTTTTCTAAAATACACACCTTTCGATACCGAGGAGAAGATATTACATAAAGAAATTGTGAATCTCCTTTTTGCGATTCCTTGCGCTAATTTAAAGTGTACCGACCAGGCAGCAAACCTATTACTGGACAGTCAATTAGAATGGGAACCATTTTGGAATGATAAAACTCTTGTCAAGGATACTAAGAAACTACTGAAAAAATTTAATACAACAATTAATAATAATAGCTATATTTATGAGGCAACTAATAACGGTCTTTTGGCTTCTTGTCTGACATATCGCCCATGGCTAAAACGAAATGGCGGAGAAGAGTTTCTTACCCAAGCATTCAGTTATTGCCTTAATCCTAGGATATTCCCCACATTTTATGAAAAGATTATAAAACTGCTCAAAGATTGTTATAAACGAGTCAATAAAACATTAGAACAGTTCCCGGTTGTAGAAGGAATTACTATCACACCAGAAAAGCCGGACAGTAATGGCAATCGTATGGATATAGCAATAAGCAGTTTAACTGATGACGGAGGAAATAATATAAAGATAATATTAGAGAACAAAGTTACAGCCTATTTTGATCCTGTTCAAATGTTACGCTATTGCGCTCATGAAGATTCTCCAGTTGTTTTTGCAATAACCTATAAAAATGATTGCGATGAAGAGGGTTTTAAAGAATTGATTGGAAGTAAGACAAAAATAAGAGAACTACTCGAACACCATCAAAAGATAAAAGAAAAAAAAATCATTTTGGATAACATCGACAGGATTAATCCATCTAATTGGGGAGGTCATCTCTTTTGGGACGACATATTGAAGGTTGTTAAGGATGCACTTGCACTGTCTGCAAATCCGCATTCTGAGAAAGAGGAAGAGATTTATTTAAGATATTTTGAGTCTTTAATTGAAGACCTCTATTATGGATATGATGAGAACATCCCCGGATTGGAAATGATAGAAAATATAGATAATGAAAAGGGTACTACAAACGGATTCAGGAGATACATACTCGATCAATTTGGCGAATATTTCTTCAAGTCAAATGCATGCGAACGCCTGAAGAAGAAGATTGATAATCTCGACGAGCTGTATGATATAAAAATTGACAAAGAGACAAAAGGACAAACAGGCTGGAATTCAAATGATGTAAATGGTACAAAATCATTCCATTTGCTAATAAAGCCTAAAGTTAACCTTGATATCTTTAATGGAGGAAGACCGAAGGTCGGTGTCCCTTACAGTTCTATCCAGATATGGTTTTGTATCAAAAACTCTAAATATATTCATGAAAAAAATAACGATGGTGAGTTAATAACCAAATTCGTTGCTCATCGTTTAGATATCCAATTTGCGTTAAATGTATACCAAATAGTAAATGAAGATATTAAGGAATGGAAAAAGAAAATAAAAAATAATCCTGAGATTAAGAAAGGGCGCATGCATGAGGGAGAGTTTAAGAAAATAAAAAATGATTCTGGAATAGAAGAACCGCGCATTAAAAAATTAGATATTGTTGTTCCTGTCGAATCCGAAAGTATGACAATTGGCGAAATATCAGCCGTATATCCTGCAGATGACTGGAGAGAAAGCGTTCTACTGTTCCTGAAGAAGACCTTGCTTGACTGGGAAAATAAAGGTCATTTTAAAAAGCTTATCGAATGGTGGGGAGATGATTTATTAACTGATGATAAAATTAATACCAATAAATAGTGAGGGATATGTGGAACTAGTATTTTTCGATTTGGAGACGACTTGGGCACCTAATGCGGACATAATCGAGTTCGGCGCAGTAATTCTTGATAGGAACGGCCTTTACGAGAAGGAAGCTTATTCCACTCTTGTTTGGTCTGACAAGGTCAGCAAATTATCCATTGACTGCAATGGCATAACTCAGGAAATGCTCAAGGATGCTCCGAAGTTCACCGATGTTGCCGACAAAATATTCACAGTGCTCAACGGCAGGATATGGGCGGGACACAATATAAATCGTTTTGACATTCCCCATATCAATAAGGCCTTTAAGAAAATTGACAGACCAGCGCCAATACCGTTTTCCACGATAGACACTTGCCTTCTCCTGCAGGGTACTTTCGGAAAGCGCGCAGGCAATTTGCAGCTAAATACTCTGGGAAGCTATTTCGGACTTGGGCAGGAGCGCCATCGCTCTCTGGAGGATATCAAGATGAATATCGAAGTCCTGAAATCCTGCAGTATGATACTGTTCCTTGAACAGCATGCAGGCTACTCCCAAGGAACATGCCAGTTGCCAAAAGATCCTCCTAATCCATCGGTAGTATAGAATTTAAAAGGTCTGTCAGGCTTGAAGAAATGATTCTGATTTCAGGCCAGCGTTTTACTTGTGAGGTCAAATACGGAAACATTTAGTTGCGAAAGATGTAAAAAAGAATACTCGAAATTTGAGATGTACAAGGTCAACTCCGTTCTTAGCGATTCAAAAGAATATGTCTGCAAGGAGTGCCTGGAATATGTATGCAGCATGTGCGGAAATCTTTCAAATGAATTGCCCAAAGAGATTAACAATGGGGAGCTGAAGATTTGCCCTAAATGCGTCAATAACAAGGAAGATATTATTAAGTGTCCAGAGTGTGACAATGAATATACCAGAAATTATTGGTACTTTGATCTCTGCAAGCCTTCTGTCTCCTGTATTGTCTGCGGCAATAGGCTCAATTTGTGAACAGGAAACATTTTAAAAGGCTGTTTAAGAAGTTTTTAGGTTAGGAAATTGCGTTGTGGCTTTGCCTGTGGCACAAGCTCTATAGAGTAATTCTGAACAGCCTAAACCTATTCCCGCTAATTTAAGGCAATTTACAGTGTACCAATGGCCTATAAGCAAAAAAAGCCTTAATATTTTAAGTTAACACTTATATTTATATCTATAAGTACTGGCTCGTTGTGCTTCAAAAGAGAGATATGAATATCCTTACGGTTGAGTTCAATTAATTTATGCTCCACCATTTTAGCTAATTTTTCATAGCAGTTGCATTCAGCGCTTATATGTCCCAATAAGACATATTTAGTATTTTCAGCAATAAGGTCATTAAATGATTCAATTGACTGTTTATTGCTTAAATGGCCAACATTACTTTGAATTCTTTTTTTTAATGAAATGGGTCTCTTTGACTCTCTTAAAAGCTCTTCATCATAGTTAGCTTCAGTGATAAGTATGTCGCATCCTCTGAGTTTGATTTTTGTCTTCATGTCGAGATGCCCGATATCCATCGCATATCCGATTCTAAAATTTTCAATTGACACTATAAAACCTGATGGATCTATAGCATCGTGAGATACTTGGAGTGTTTGAATTAAGTATTTATTAATTTTGAATGATGCTCCGCTTACAAATGAAACTACATTCCTGCTAATCTCATTTCTAGTAAGCAGATAATTAGCTGTTAAAGTCGAAGCATAAGTAACAATACCTAATTGGTCTGCTAATATCCTGGCGCCTTTGACATGATCTCCATGTTCGTGTGAAATAAGAAGGGCATTGATTTCTTTTGGAGAGATAGAGCACAGTTCAAGTCTTCTTAAAATTTCTTTTTTAGTGAAGCCTGCATCAATTAAAAGCCCGTAGTTTTCGGCAATAATAAGAATAGCATTACCTGAACTCCCGCTGCCAAGAGAAACGATTTTTAAATTCATTTGATTAATAAGGTTTAAAGTTAATAAGTAACGTAATTATTAATTAAGTTTCCTGACATCCTATATAAGCAATTGATATACAATCTCAGGAAAAGCTGCTTCAAATGGATTTCTTTCCATTTTTATGACTTCTGAACAAGCCTTCTTCGTAGTAAATTATCTATAATGTACTAAACAGGACTGCTTGATCTCTTCACCTTTTGCTGCTGACCGAAAATTGTAGCTCATATAAACTCTCCTCATTTAATTTTACTACGAGCCTAACAATACATCAGCAACTAGGACATATAGCGTCCTGGTTTATCAAGAAATTAAAAATAAAGTCATTATTTATTCGGAATATACGAGAAGTTGATGCTGACAGGAGAAAAACAACACTAAAACGCCAAGAAGGCCTCAAAAGTAGAATAAGAATTACCTTTCAATGGCCGTTATCATTTTTTGTTTCCCGCATCTCTTTCTGGGAAATACAAAAAGGGCAACAGAAACTAATGATATGGTGGATAATACTGCAACAATGTTCATAAGCCTGATATAGCAAATCAGTCCTAAATACAAAGAAACAATTAAAGTAATAAATGAGCAATAATATAGGATGTAATAATAAAGAGGTCTAATTTTATATAAGTAGTAAGTCATTTCTATTCAATATTATCAGTTATGTTTCAGATAATAGAGATTATCACAATACTTCATATATCATGAAATCCAAAACTAATAGGAAAAGCTAACAATGAACTAACCGTTTAGATCCTGGTCAGTTCAGTTTTAGGCTTTCTTGGCGTTGCACTTCGTGCCGCTATGTTGTCCTGGCGAACGGAGCCAAAGTCTCCACCCTGATGGGCTGCCAGCGCTAACGCATAATGCGTGATTTCCTTCGGTCGGTTTTCTAGTTTTGGTTACTATTGCACTCCTTGTATCCCTTGTTAAACCTTCATCCTGTCATCTGCCATTTTTGTTCGCCTTACTTGTCTCGAGCTTTGCCCTACAAAGTGGACAAGTCCACCTTTCCAGGAGCTCGATTTTGCCTTGCACCGACTGCAGCTGCGGGCGTTCCGTCCTCGCCTTGTTAAATCTCCGCTCTTTGCTTACGGGCAAATAAGGGACTTCGTCCCGGCCCTGCGTCTGCGTTTATGGGCGAAAACAAAAACGGCGACAGGAACTCAGTCAAGGGATTACTAAAAAAAAGGAGATGCAACTATGAACAACAACCAAAACATTAACGAAAACCTCAATTCTTCGGAAAATCAGAAAACCTCCAGCTCTAGCGAATCTAGGTCAGAGATTAACAATAAATTTAACATCTATGAGAAAGTTACAAACTTAATCATAGAGCAATTAAAAAAAGGACACATAGCATGGGAAAATCCGGTTATTGACGGATGCAGACCTCAAAATTTAATAACAGGACATATTTACAGGGGATTGAATCCGCTTTTATTGTCATCATCCGATACTCCATATTTTATGACTTTTAATCAGATTCTAGACATAGGCGCAAGCCTGAAAAAAGGGTCAAAAAGCTTTCCGGTAGTATTCTGGAAGCCTTTTGTAAAAGAAGTTGTAACAGAAGACGGAGAAAAAGAAGAAGATGTTCTTTTCTGCCTTAAATATTACAATGTATTCAAAATAACAGATGTTGAAAATATTCCTGCCAAATATCTGGAAAAAACAAAGATAGCCACAAACGAAGTAAAAGACATTCTAACAGCCGAAGAGATAGTTAAAGGTTTTAAGACTTGTCCAAGAATTGAAACAACACAGGGAACGCCCTGCTATAGTCCAAGCCTTGACATTGTAAAAATTCCTGCAAAAGAATTCTTTAGAATCTCAAGAAATTATTATTCAACACTTTACCATGAACTAACGCACAGCGTAGGACATAGCAGCAGGCTTAACAGATTTGCAGATGAAGGGCAGTCTTTTGCTTTTGGGTCTAAAACATATGCAAAAGAAGAACTAACCGCAGAACTTGGAGCAAGTTTTCTAATGGCAGAAACCGGAGAAAAATTAGATATTGAAAACCACGCAGCATATATCGAAAGCTGGCTAAAAGCCTTGCAAAATGATAACAAGTTATTACTAAATGCCGCAGGAAAGGCAGAAAAAGCCGTTAATTACATTCTTAATAGGACTGCATAACAGTAGGGGCGTGAGCCCCATTATTAAATAATGATGATATGAAAAATAATTACTATTTGGTCAAGAAGTTTGTGGACGGGAAATTTGAAAGAGTTTACAGAACTATGCATTATGAAAAAGTCTTAGAAAGATTGAACAAGTTAAAACGGAAATTCCCAGGCGATATTTTTAGGATAAATAAATATTAACCCTTTCCCCCCTGCCTTTGAAATCCCTTGAGGGCAGGGGTTTTTTCTTTATGCTGGCCAGACTAGGTTGCCCTTTGGCTGCGGAGCCAGGCAAATAAATCTGCGCTGTCTCCGCAAGCAGCCAAACCCCAACGCCCCACCCGAAGGAGAAATACCTTCAAGATTCGAGCTGAAGCTCTCAAGGAGTCTCTCTGTCCAGCTTTCCGATCCAGAGCAGGGCGTTACCCTGCGGGTCGCTATGTTGTCCTTGCAGATGGAGCCTGGAGTCTCCACCCTGAAGGGGCTGCCAGCGCTAACGCAACAAATGCGTGATTTCCTTCCGGAAGGTTTTCTAATTCTGACTGCAGCTGCACTCCCTTAATCCCTTGAAGAATACCTTCGCAGCCTGTCATTGCCATTTTTGTTCGCCTGGCTTGACAACTATCCATAAATCTCTTTGGTGAATGGATCCTCGAAAGAAAATGTGGAAGTAAGTTTTCAAAGAGGGGAGGGGAGAAGACCAATTATTGTTCTTCATACCAAGAAGGATTGGAAAAACTAAGAAATATTAGCAAAATCAGGAAAAGGCACAGTTATTTGATTATTCAGACAACATATGAACCCCTTCTTTCAAAAGGAACAATCAATAACAATTTTTATATAAATCCTTGGCGACGATTGCACAACATTAAACAAGTATTATATAAAACTCAATGAAGATTCTATCAAAGGGATATCTATAAATTTCTAGTGGTTAATAATGAATCTTAAATCTTTGAGATAAGTTGTTCTTTAAAAATGCCTATTGCTTTTATTAGTGAAAACATGTAATATTAATGAACATTAATAAATAAATGCTCACTAATACACGAAATAAATGAATAGAATTCAACAAAAGAAAGACTATTTAAAGCAAAGCCTATCGCTTCTAAGGGATAAATTTTCTAATATTCCAGCAGATAAATCCGTTATTTATAAGGTTGCTAGCCCCCTAAGATTAGAGCATGCAAAGGGAATAGTAGCTGATGCTATCCTCAAATTTATGAATGATCGTAATCTGCAGATGCTAGCCTTGTTAGTTAATAGCTGCCGAAGTGAAGTGGTTAAAATTCTAAATGAATATTCAGAAAAATATTTTAAAGAACTTAAATGGATAGTCATAGATGAATTTGGTTCTGTAATACTCAAACTAAACACAACTATTGCTACTCATAACTACTTACTACCCCCATTGCTAGATGATTTAGAAGAATCATCTGAAAGTTCAGATTTCTATGCCAAGTCAACAAATTATTTTTCTGCTTTAAATCAAAACTTACTCAAAATTGTGATTTATCATTGGCGATTGTTCAAGAATGCGACCGAGCAAGGATATTTGTCTGCAAGTGAGCTTATTTTAAAATCAAATGCATCTCAAGCTTCAGTGTCTAATTTTATTAGGTATTCTTTAGAGAAAAATTATTTACTTAAACAAAAGATGCACAATTTGTATAAGTTTAATAATAATTGCCTTGAAGATCTATTGGAAGACTGGAGTTTCTATTATAAGAACAATTATGGGAAAGCTATAAGATTCATTCCATACGATACTACATACTCTATTGACACTCTTTTACTGAAAGTCAAAGTGCTGCTGCGTGATCATAATATAAGGATAGCTATTGGTGGATTCCTGGCATTAGAGCTACAAAAACTCAATTATGTATCAGATATTCCTGATATACGAATATATACAGATAATATCAAGTATGCAAAAGATGAGCTTGATTTAATTGAGTATCAAAGTCAAGATGATGTAACAGGTAGGAAAATAATTGAGTTGGTATCTCCTAAGGCAGAAGCTTCAATCTTTTCTCATATAGAGAACAAGGATATTCCTATTTGTGATATCATTCAGTGCTATTTAGATGTTAGACACAAAGCATCGAGAGGTATAGAACAGGCAGAATTTATAAAAAAATCTATATTATTGTAATAAATGACAACTATGATCATAAACAAAGAATACGATGAGTTTCTACTAACAACATTAAATGCTCTTACCCCATACCTTGATAGTATTGTTATTGGAGGGGGCTTGGCTTGTGCTCTATATAAATTTCATCCTTATGCAAAAGAAGCTCCTGTTGTTCTATTTACAAAAGATATTGATATATTGTCTCCACGAGTTATTCCAGTTAAGGAGACTAGTATAAATATACTTTTAGGGGTCGCTGGAATAAAAACTAATTATGACGCTGACCAGTACAGGTACAAAATGAGTTCTGAATCTCCATATGAAATTGAATTTATCTGTGATGAATCCGGATTGCCAACTAAAATTAAACAGAAATCACCTCCTGTTATAGAGATACAGAAAGATACGCCAGCTCAATTTATTAATTACATTGATATGATTAGAAATAATGCTTGGAGAATTATTCTAGACAAGAAAAACACTGGGTATGACCATACATTTTCGCTGAATCTGCCAAATCCCTTCAATTACATTTTTACTAAAAGCCTTATAAACGCAGATAGACCAAGAGATAAAAAAATGAAAGACTGTGTTTATATCTATAACACAATCTATACTTTCAGAAACACATTTTCTGAAGTCTTAAATGAGGCAAGAACGACTAAAGAAAAAATCCCTAAAAGAACTTTTAAAAAATCCCTATCTGCTTTTAAGAATTTGTTCCGTAAAGAGGATGCTCCAGGTTATTACTACATTTCAGAATATGCAAAAGAAAATAGAATAAGGGAATACGACATGCGTGTAGTATTGAAAGTTTTTAATAACTTTAACAAACAGTTGGATGCTTGTGATTTATAGATACAATTAGGGAGAGATGGTATTATGAATAGCACATTAATGTTGTTGTTAGCTCCTTGCTAATCTGTATATACACTTATACTTATCCGTAATGCCGTAAAACCTCTGTCTGGGCACTTGGCAGGGCGTTACCCTGCGGGTCGCTATGTTGTCCTTGCGGACGGAGCCAAAGTCTCCACCCTGATGGGCTGCCAGCGCTAACGCAAAATGCGTGATTTCCCTCCGGTCGGTTTTCTAGTTTTGGCTACTTTTGCACTCCTTGTATCCCTTGTTAAACCTTCATCCTGTCATCTGCCATTTTTGTTCGCCTTACTTGTCTCGAGCTTTGCCCTGCAAAAAGGGGGGACGGTCGTCCCTAAAGTAAAAGGGACTTGTCCCTGCTCGCTTTTTCTCCGAACCGCCTCACCTGCGTGCATTCTGTACTCGTCTTGCTAAAGCTCCGCTTTTTGCTTTACGGGCAAAAAAGAGGGAGGCCTCCCTCCTGGCTCTACGCCTGCGTTTATGGGCGAAAACAAAAACGGCGACAGGAACTCAGTCAAGGGATTACTAAAAAAAAGGAGATGCAACTATGAACAACAACCAAAACATTAACGAAAACCTAAACCCTTCGGAAATTAAGACAACTTCCGGCTCTAAAGAATCTAGGTCAGAGATAAATAAAATGAATGAATTAAAAGCAAATTTAAGGCAGTTTTGCGGAACAGAAAACTATTACAGACACACGCTTTCAAGGATGGTTTACACTGATGGAGTACAATATTTAGCAGAAGAAGCTGGAGCTTATTGGCTCATTGATGCAGTAGCTTCATATCAAGATAGTAAGATGAAAGAGAAATACCCTTTCCAAATATGGGAACTGAAAGTCAACAGCGATAAAAGCTGCATTCTTACTATGATAGAAGATACGGGCTACCCCGAAATAGTACATCAGAAAATAGAATACACTGACTTCCCGTTAGACTATATGAAGCTCTATTGCATTGACAATGCCCTGCTACTGCCAAGTGAATATTAGTTCTTATTTTTGAGGTATTAACATGGCTATTATTGAATATAAAAATGGAATTCGTAAAGATACTCATGTCTATGGAAATAATGTCTATATTGGAGGAATTGGGAGAGGGCAGGGATGCGGAACTATATGGTTTCGCACTGTAAAAGGGGCTAACAAAGCTCTCAGTAAAGACGCCATAAAAGAAGGGAGAGATTTATTTGATTGTACCAAGTGCCGCTGCCACTATTCGATATTTGATAAAGAAGGAGAAGTTTACCCTTGGCACGCTTGCTCTGATCTGAAAGAAGAATATGCGAAAGGATTTGAGGAAGCAATCAAATAGTTCTATTTTTTAGATTGTGAAAGGGATGATTAATTTTAGATATTAAGGAATGTAATATGTGCCCAAATTGTTCAAATGATGGCTCCTGTGATATTATTGATAATGATAATAAGTATTGCCCTAATTGTGGAAATGACGATCTATCTGCTACAGGCTCCGGCATTTGCCGTTGTGAAGTTTGCGGGGCAATTTTCGAATAGCAGAAAATTAAATCATAATTGCAAGCGGAACACATGAGGAAGAGGATAAAATGACTCCTGCAATCTTTAAAAGGTTAGGCGGTTATTTGTGACTAGCAAAGGGTTTTTATAACAATAAAAGGGAGTTTGACTATGAACAATATCAATCGCATCTATCAAACAGGGACACTTGTTAACGCTCCTAAACTTGCTTTGACGAAAACCAATAAAAAGGCGGTGCTTAATCTGACAATAGCTATAGAACTTACAAAGGCAGATACTCTTTTTATGGATGTTAAGATGTGGGAATCGTCTGATGAATGGGATCAGGCAGGGGCCTTGATGTCGGCTGAAGCTGGTGATGTAGTGTTTGTAGTAGGTAAACTTGGCAAGGATTACCGAAAAAAGGACAAGGTGATAATTAACGCTACAAGCATCAAACTCATTGCGAAAAAAACAGGTGAAGTTCTCAGGGAGTTGGATCAGGAAATTGAGTATGAAATGATAAAGAAAGGAATAGCTACAGAATAAAATACCATTGTATAGGGTAGGGGATATGATTCTAAGAATTGGAAACATTGAAAAGCAGGAAAAGTTATATGCATGGCAAACTGCTCGTTAGAATCTGGCCTTTACCTATTGTCGTTATTTTCCTTTTAATATTCATTTTATATGAAGTTGGATTCAGAATAAATATCACCAGCTCTATGCCAATAGGCTTATATTTGCTTTGCGAAGCTAAAGATTTAAAGAATGATGATCTTGTTGCAGTAAAACTTCCGCCGGAGATAATTTCTCAGGGTTTGGAAAGGGGATATATAAAAACAAAAGATACGATATTAGTCAAGCAGTTGATCGCTCTGCCAGGAGACAAAGTCATATACAAAAATAATCAACTACTTGTGGACGATATTTATACCTACAAATGTGTTGTTACTGCTAAAGATGGGCAGGGTAGGGATATGAAACCTTTAAAAGAGGGCACTTATACTCTTGGAAATAATGAATACTTGGTACTAGGCAAAAATGACGATTCCTGGGACTCAAGATATTTTGGTCCGATCGAAAGAAAAAACTTAATTAATAGAGTAAAATTAATCTTAACATTTTAACAAAAGGCATAAGAACGCTCATGAATGATTTAAGGGATTTTCTAATAAATTTTTCTAAAGTATCAATCCTTTTTACTACCGAATTTTCGGGCTTAGAAGAGCTTTTAGATGAAGCGTTAATACTGCTTGACAGTTTTACTCTCAGCGCTGGATACAAAGGACTTTAATTTTACACCTATGTGTCAAGTTATCTTTTGATTTTCCCATTCGAAATATTACTTCAGAAAATTTGGATATTTGTTGACTATAGTTTAATCGTAACTTATTATATGTATATATTAATATGTACATATAAGGTGTTTTATGAAAGCTAACATTATTGATTTTAGAACAAACTCCCATAAGATCATCCAGGCGCTCGACAGGAATGAGAATGTGGAATTATTTTATCATGGCAAACTTAAAGCGGTAATAAATCCTGTTTTAAAAAGGAATCAAAAACCTGTACAGGAATCAGAGTTCTTTGGCTGCCTCAAGAATGAGTCCGAATCTGTCGAGGATATGATGAATAGAGTTAGAAGGAATCCTCGCTATGATTTTTGACACTGATGTTCTTATTTTTGCCCAAAAAGGCAATATAAAGGCTGCTGAACTGATAAATGAAACAGAAGAAAGAAAAATTTCAATTATTACCTATATAGAGCTCTTGCAGGGTGCATTTAATAGTAATCATCATCAGATTATAAGAAAGTTTCTTAAATACTATGACTTTAAAATATTAAATATTAACGAGGCTATCGGACATAGAGCGTCAATCTATATCGAAGCCTATAGCCTTTCTAATAGCATGGTGTTAGCTGATTCCTTAATAGCCGCTACTGCCATAGAAAATAACGATACTTTGTGCACAGCCAACATCAAACATTTTAAGTTCATTCCCGATATACGCATTACGCAATTCAATCCATAGATATTTCTTGACTTAATACCTTTACCTAATCCACCCTGTGCATTGTCTAATAATGCTTCGATCTTCGGCTGTATTTGCTCCGCCTCAAAATCATGGCGTCACGCTTTTCCTGAATCTCACGGTTTTTCTACAGATAATCTTAAAAGAATGAGAATGTTTGCAGAGGAATATAGTGATGATGAATTTAGGGCACAAGCTGCGCCCCAATTACCATGGAGACATTTAATTCTTCTTATGCAAGTCTCATAATAAGGTTGTTGCTGAATATGCCCTTAAAGGTATTCAAAAACCTATTGGGGTTTCAAAGTATCAACTTACAAAGGCATTACCGGAAAAGCTAGAAGGGGTATTGCCTACAATCGAGGAATTAGAAGCAGAGCTAAGCCTTCTAGAAAAATAAAAACTAAAGGGGCTCAATTAATAAAACTAATATCCTAAATAGAGTTCTGCTGATTCTGGCTTTCTGATTTTTCGGCATCAAACAAAAAGGCCTTATCGCCTTTTGCCTTATACAGTGTCAGAGCCGATTCATCGGAATTGATATTTTGAAAAGCATCAATTAAAGCTCCAAGAATAATGTTTTTGGGATATTTATCCATTCCGGCTTTTATGACAAGGCCGCCGAACTGGATTTTTCTGTGAGCATCCAGCTTTCTTTCTTTCTCGGTTAGCTTTGCAATTTCTAAATGCCTTCTATTGGCTTTTTGTTTAGCTTTAATTAATTGGGTATTAGTCTGCATCTATTATAAAATCTAGATTTTTTACTTAACAGTTTTTGGATTTATCTTTTTAATTTGTTGCTTAAGCTCTTTACCAGTTTTAAATTTTATTACAGTTCTTTCAGGAATTATTACATTGACCTTAGGTTTATTAGGATTTCTACCAACACGAGCTTTTCTTGTTGCTACTTCAAATACTCCGAAGTTTCTCAATTCCACAGTATTCCCTTTTGAAAGTTCTTCTGCTATCTGATCTAGAGTATGTTGGAATACAGTTGCAACTATATTTTGAGGAATCTTTGTATCTTTAGCTATTTTTTCGACCATATCTCTTTTTGTCATAATCGTGAATTCCTTATTATTTTAATTTATCGAGAACATCCTTAAAAGCTTTTTCCAATGCAGCATCTTCAAAATCACCTAAGTCTGGTCTAATTTTAAAGAGAAGGTTAACTATTTCCAATTTCCTTTGCTCTTCGAGTTTCTTAACTCTATCCTGAGCTTTCTTAAGTTCTAATTTAGCCTTTTCAATTCTTTCTTTAGCTGTCATAAATACATTGCCCATAAATACACCTTTTATTAATTAGTTAGAAACCTGAATTAATTTATACTTCTTCCATAAGAAGAAAACCCAAATTGAATAATTTATGAATATTTTGTATGGTTATTGATTATTCTTATAAGTATAAAAGGGTTTAGAAGGGATATTTCCCTTATCAGGTAATTTTCGTTCAGAAAATTTAAAACTCCCGAATTATGTAAGGGCGCAATACGCAAACTAGTTTGCAAAGAAGATATTCTATAATAGAATATGTAAGATAAGATGTAATGCA
>Ga0194039_1000918_pt1 | contig 16478 bp, 18 predicted proteins | sample JunL228m_MetaG_FD_148679 | JGI IMG/M metagenome (GOLD analysis project Ga0194039, IMG submission 148679) | Anoxic zone freshwater microbial communities from boreal shield lake in IISD Experimental Lakes Area, Ontario, Canada - Jun2016-L227-8m | ecosystem: Environmental > Aquatic > Freshwater >... | reverse complement strand
GACGGGCCGGCATGTCGAGGCCGGCGAATACGCCATCGACGGTCCCGTCATCCTGGGGCCGGGGTTGCCCCCCGAGGATGGTTCGTGTGGTCAGTTCGCTGTGCAATTTCATGTCACCACTACAACCGTGGTTGGGCTCAAACGCATCGCCGATGCGCGCGGGGTGAGCGTGCCGGAATTGTGCCGACAGGTCATCGGTGTCTTCGTTGCACAGCAGGAAGGTGAGCTGGGCGCGCTGCTCGACGCTGAGGCGGAGGTCGCCGATTACCGGCCCAGCCTGCGCCAGTCGTAGTCGTGATGCTTACCGGGACGCGACGGAGGGTTGATGTATCGCGGAGTGTGGAGCTGCCGACATGTGCGGAATGACGGGTTGGGTGGATTTCGCGCAGGATCTGACCCGGGAACGGGCCGTGATCGAGGCGATGACCGAGACCATGGCGTGCCGCGGTCCCGACGCGGCGGGGACGTGGATACGGCGCGACGTAGCCCTCGGCCACCGTCGGCTGGCGGTCATCGACCTCGCCGGCGGCGCGCAACCGATGGTGGTCTCCATCGATCTGGGACTCCCGGGAGCGCAAGCTGGTGATGATCCGAGACCGGATGGGGGTCAAGCCGCTCTACTTCTACCCGACTCCTGGCGGGATGTTGTTCAGCTCGGCGGGTTCGATTCCGGGCAGCTCCACCGATGCACGCGTGCGCGGGCTACCTAACTGGAACGGCAGCCGAACAGCGTCGGCGGAGATGTAGTTCGACGTCGTCGGCGAATACCCGCAGAGCGCTGCGCAGCATCCGCGTGGTGCCGTCGGGGTGTCGGCATGACCCACGTCCCTCCACCAGTCCGGCCACCCGGCGTATTTCGCGGACGAGGTGATCCGATGCCCTGCCGAAGGCGAGTTCGGCGCACAGCTCGGCCAGGCGCGGCAGTCCGTTCAGGCAGGGGCCGCACTGGCGTGCGCTTTGATCCGCCAGGTATCCGGCGATCTCGGCGACGCGCGCAAGGCCGCATTCATGCCTACCCAGGGCACTGATGATTCCCGCCCCCGGTGTCGCATCGGCTGAACGCAGGCCCGTTCGCGATAGCGAGATATCCGCGAAACAATCTGCCCCAAGCCAGGTTCCGTGATAGCCACCGATTAGAGCCGCGCTCAGAGTCGCGGCATCGGCACCGCCGTGATCAAGCAGCCGGGTGAGCGAGGTGCCGGTTGGCACTTCGACCACGCTGGGGTTCACAGCACCGGAGAGAGTGACCAGCATCGTGCCCGGGGAATCAGGTTCACCCACCGAGCTAAACCATTGCGCGCCGAAGCGTGCGATCAGTCCGATATGGGCCATCGTCTCGACGTTGTTGACCAGAGTGGGCCGCCCCCGAACACCGGAAATCGCGGCGACGGTCGTGCGGTCGCGCGGCAGTGCCGGGCCGCCTTCGATGCACCGGATCGCAGCAGACTCCTCGCCGGCGACGAAGCGGTCGGGCGCCTCGATGATTTCGACACGGTGCGGTTCGAGGCCTGCGGCGCGCCGTTGATCAAGTGCGACGCTCACTGCAGGCACTGCGTCGGCGTGCACATAGAGAAAGGACATGTCGGCGTTGATCGCCGCCATCGAGGCGGCCATGCCGTCAAGTACGAGGTGCGGTGCGCGGGTCAACAGGGTGAGATCTTTGCGGCTCAGCGGCTCGCCTTCGGCGCCGTTTGCGATCACCACGGGCTTGCGACCGGTCACCGCCGCCATCTTCCGCGCGGTGGGGAACCCCGCACCGCCTCGTCCCGAGAGCCCCGATTCCTCGACGGCGGCGATCAGTTCCGCATCGCGGCAGGGCAGCTCGCCGAAGGCGTCGAGGTGGGCGTCCAGACTCGGGCCCTGTGCCGCGAACAGCCGCGGTATCGACGGCGGGGCGTTCATACGTTGGCGTATTCGGTGTAGTTCGCGCGTAGTCGCCACGCCAGCGAGGCGCTGACGACGACGCCACACGCCGCGGCGATCGCGGTGAACCAGACGTGACCGACGTCGGTGCCGTTTCCCAACGCGTGTGCCATGGCGATAGGCCAGAGCAGATAAGCCGTCCAGTGCACGGTGCGGAACACCCGAGGGCCGAGGCGATGACGGAGAAGGCTGGTGATGACCACCACGATGAGCAGATCGACGGCGACGGTACCGAGGCCCTGCCACATCGGTCGGTAGGCGCCGAGGAACGGCACCACGGTGTCGATGAGCTTCAGCTTGGCGTAAGGGTCCATGAACAGCAGTCCGAAGTGCAGCGCCACCAGAAGCACCGCGGCCAGCGCGACGAAACGGTGGATGTCGGCGACGCCGAATCGGGGCAGCGCGAGAAGCGGTCGCCCCGAACGGGTCGCGATACCCAACGCCACCGACAACGACATGAATACCAGCGCGACGATCCCGTTGCCGCGTCCCAGCGCCCAGAGGGCCTCACTGCTCATCGACGGCTCAGGAGCCCTTCGAGACGGTGTGGGGAACTGCCTTGTTGGCCCCGGAGCTGCTTCCCAACGAGACACGACTTCTCGTCGACGACGAGGAGCCCAACGACGAACTCGACGACGAGGAACCTGGCGAGCCGTAGGTCGACTTGGTCACCGAACTTGCACCGATGGGGCCCGCGGGTGCGGCGACCGGGGCGGGCGCGGCGTACACCGGCGCGACCGGGGCGATGGGCGCAGGGGTCTGCGCCTGGGTCTGCATCGGTCGTGGCGCAGAGGTGGGGGTGTACGCCGGTGCGGTGACGGCCGCGGGGTTCGGAGCGTATGTGGGTTCCGCGGTGTGCACCGGGGCCGCCTGCTGCGCGATCGGGGGTGCAGGAAGTTCCTGAGTGAGCGGCGGAGCCGCCGGCGTTGGCACGGCAGGCTCAGTGGTCATCGAATTCTCGATGGCCGGCTCCTCCGCGGCGACCGGCTTGACGGTGTCTCCATATGCCAGTGCCGAGGCCCCGGCAACGCCGGCCGCGCCCAGTCCGGCCAGCGCCCATGAAGCGAAGGCGGCACGGCGGAATCCCGAACGCGGTGAGTTCATGCCGATGATGGTGCCTGACCGTTCTTGGAGGTCTCAAAGAACTGGCGGAGGAGTCAGTGAGCTGCGGGAAGTGCAATCGTGAACGTGGCGCCGCGCCCCGGCGCGGACACCACCGACACTTCGCCGCCGTGTGCGTGCACGATCTCGCGCACCAGGGCTAATCCGATGCCGTGGGACCGGCGACCCGCCCGTTCGGCGTGTCCCGGATCGTGCGCGAAACGGTTGAACGCGAAACGGTTGAACAATGTGGCCATAGTCGCGTCATCCATACCGGCTCCATCGTCGGCGATGGAGACGAAGATCTGCTGACCTTCCCGGCGGGTCGCCACCTCTACTGTGCCGCCATCGTGCTGGTGAGTGATCGCGTTGTCGATCAACGCGGTCAAGGCGCGACGCAGTGCGGTCTCAGCACCGACGACGTCGAGGGTGTCGCGGTGATCAGCTGTACTCGTGAGCACGACCCCGCTCGACTCGGCGTACGGCTTCATGCTGGCGCAGACGGTGTCACCCAGGTCGGCGAGGTTGATCCGCGCACCATCCGGGCGGCGCGTGGCCATGGTGGCGGAGGCAAGCAGGTCGTCGACGACGCCGCTCAGGGCCCGGGTGTCATCGAGGAGTGCATCGGCATCGCGCGCAGCGCTCGCGGTGTTGCCCGCGTGCAGTTTGGTGGCCACCAGTTGGGCGCGGGTGTGCACCACGGTCAGGGGAGCGCGAAGTTCGTGGGAGGCGTCAGCGACGAATCGGCGTTGCAGGGCCAAAGCCTGCACCAGCGGACGCACCGAACGGCGGGTGATCAGCGCCACGGCGGCGATCGAGGCGATGATGCCGGCCAGTTCGGCGAGGATGAGAGCCTCGAAAAGCCGGCCCCGACTGTTCCGGTAGGGAGCAACGTCCATCAGGGCCACCACCCGACCCTCCGGCCGATCCACGGCCAGAGCCCGATAGTGCCGACCGTTGGCCTGCACGTCACTGAAACCGACCGGTCCGTTGAGCAGGGGCACGGCGGGCTTGGCGCCATCGCTGACCATGAGCGTCCCGTTCGTGCTCCGCAGCGCCAGTTCCATGCCGGGTGGGGGATCGTCAGCATCATCGGCACTCATCGCAACCGTGGTCAACTGCTCGGTCATCTGCCGGTTCTGCGAACGCAGGTAACCGACCGTGACCACTGCACCGACCAGAAGCAGCACCCCTGCCAGCGCCACGGACGTCTGGAGTGCCGCGATGCGGCCCGCCCGCCGGATCACGGCCAGATCACCCGGCGAAGCGGCGTCGCGCGTCATCCCAGCCCAAATCTGTAGCCCGAACCGTGCACGGTGGCGATGACTTGCTTACCCAGCTTGCGTCGCAGGTAATGCACGTAGAGGTCGACCGCGCCGTCGGATTCCACACCGTCGAACGCGTGCACGAGCAGTTGCGGGCGGGTGAAGACCCGGCCGGGGGACTGCATCAGGGTGGCCAGAAGGGCGCACTCACGGTCGGTGAGTTCGACATCGTTGGCCCGGCGGGTAAGAAGATCCAGCCGCAACCCGCCCACGTTGAGAACCGTCGCCGCATCATCGGCTCGGCGAAGCAGTGCGCGTACGCGAGCAAGTAGTTCGGGAATCTCGAAGGGTTTGACCAGGTAGTCCTGCGCGCCGGCGTCAAGCCCCTCGACGCGATCCTCGACCGCCCCCCGACCGGTGAGAATCAGCGCGGGTGTGGCAACACCGCGCGACCGCAGCAGGGCGATCAGCTCGACGCCATCCATCACGGGCAGGCCGCGGTCGACAACGAGGGCGTCGTAGTCGCCGGTGAGTCCGCGATGCATGCCCTGCTGTGCGTCGAAGACGGCGTCCACCCGGTATCCCTCTCCGAGGAAGAGTTCGACCAGCATGGCGCTCAGCACGCGATCGTCGTCGACGACGAGCAGCAGCGGAGCGGTCACCCTTGGAAGATTGCCATGGGAGTTCTTTCAGCGCTCAAAGAAAAGACCGGCAGGCTTTCGATCGTGACTGTCGCGGCAACTCAGACGGGTCGATCCGAACCTGTTGGAGTGCAGTGGCAGCGGTGGAGCACCGAGATGCATCTGCTGGTCACCGAACCGGCCGAGCTGTGCCGGGCCCGCGCGATCGTTGACGCCGAACTCGATGAGATCGAACTGGCCGCCTCCCGATTCCGGCGCGACTCGGAGGTGTGCGCCCTGGCCGAGGCGGAGGGCGCCCGCCGGCCGGTGAGCCCGGTGTTCGCCGATCTGATCGAGGCCGCGTTGGCTGCAGCGTCGATGACCGACGGCGACGTCGACCCGACCGTCGGTAATGCGGTGATCGCCCTGGGTTACGACGCGGCATTCGCGGACACGCCGGTTCCGCGGATCGCGTCGCTTGCCGTGCCGATCGACTGGACGGCCATCGAGTTCGACGGCACCGGAGTCCGTGTCCCCGCGGGTGTCGTGCTCGATCTCGGTGCGACGGCAAAAGCCGTCGCCGCGGACCGGTGCGCGCAGCGCGTTCTGGCCGGTACCGGTTCCGGGGTGTTGGTCAACCTCGGCGGTGACCTCGCGACAGCCGGGGTCCCGCCGGTGGGCGGCTGGCGGATCCTGGTCCAGGACAGCGACGACGACCCACCCAGCGAGGTGGTGATCGGTTCAGGCGTCGGTCTGGCCACCTCTAGCACCCAGCGCCGGCGGTGGACGCGTGGAGACCGGTCTCACCATCACATCGTCGATCCGCGTACCGGATCTTCGGCGGAACCGGTGTGGCGCAGCGTGACCGTGGTGGGGGACAGTTGCCTGGTGGCCAACGCCGTCAGCACCGCGTCCATCATCCGGGGCCAGCGGGCCCTGGATTGGGTTGCAAGTCTTGGCCTGGCGGCGCGATTCGTAGACCGCGACCGACGGCAAAGGGCCGTCGGTGGGTGGCCGCAATGACCAGACTGCACATCGACTGGACGCGTTGCGACGGGCGAGGCTTGTGCACCGAACTGCTTCCCCAGGTTTTGGAACGCGACGAATGGGGCTATCCGCTGGCTCGGGACCGGTCCCGAGAGCCGCAGGTGCCCGACGAGTTTTCCAAGTTCGCTTCCGCGGCAGTCAAGCGCTGCCCCCGCCTGGCACTGACCCTGCTCGATGACGAGGTTGGGACGCTTACCCCCCGGTGACGACGTTCCCGGGCAGCGCGGTTTGGGGGGCTGGTGCCTTAACCGAGGGGGTATACGAGTTCGGCCCCATCGGGTTGAGGGTTGTCGTCGCGGGACTGCCTTGCCGCTCCGGCGGGCTTTCGGTCTTGCTCTGGCATCCCACCAGCACCGCGGTAGCAATCGCGGCTCCACTAATCACGACACCGCCACGACGGAAAACCGTTGATTTAGTCATGACCTGACTTCCCCTCTCTCCCAGCGACCGCGCTGGGCGTCTAAGTAAAACGCTACGCCGGTCTGAAAGCGCTGTCACCATCGAGTTGATTGCGCGGACTCGATCAAGGGTGCGAGCCGCTCGGCGGACCGCGCGGCTCGCGGCGAGGTCGAGACGATGCCCATCGCGGCGATCGCAAGCCCCAAAACGAGGGTGAACAACCACAGCGGATCGGCCGCTGAGGTGAAGTCCCCCATCGGGGGTGACAGCGCGCCGGCGGCCAGTACGCCACTGAGTGCGACGCCCAGACTGATGCCGACCTGCTTGCTGGTGCTGGTGACTCCCGCGGCCGCGCCGGCACGCTCCTGCGGCATACCGCTCACCGCGGCGTAGTTGATCGGCACAGTGACCATCCCGAACGTGATGCCGAACGAAACAAAAATCATCATCAGCAACCATCGCGGTGCCATCGGAGTCAGAAAAATCAGCATCGTCGACATCGCGACGATCATCAGCCCGGCGACTACGAGCGCCGGTCTGCTCCCGACACGGCCTACCACTCGGCCCGAAATCGGCGAGAACACCAGGACGGCAAGCCCTACCGGCAGCAACAGCAGACCTGCCTGCACGGCGGGGTAACCCCGCCAGCCCTGCAGATAGATCGACATCATGAAGAGGAAGGCTCCCCAGACGATAAAGACGAACAGCGCGGTCAGCGCCGCCGATGCGAACGGAATCGAGCGGAAAAACCTCAACTCCAGGAACGGATCGGCATGCCACCACTCGTAGCGCAGGAAGCAAACGAATCCCAATGCCGCGGCGACAGCGGTCGCGATGATCCATGGATGGGTCCAGCCGCGGCCCGGGCTCTCAATGAGAACGAACACCAGACCGAAGAGGCTGCCGGCGGCCAGCGCCTGCCCGACCGGATCGATGCCGCGGATCGTCGTCGATCGGCTCTCAGGCACCAGCGCCGCACACAGGGCGATGGCCACTGCGCCGACCGGCAGGTTGATCCAGAACACCGAACGCCAGCCGAGCACGTCGATGAGCAACCCGCCGACGACGGGCCCCAGCGCCAAAGACGCGCCGAACACCGACCCCCAGATCCCGATCGCGCGGGCCCTTTCGACAGGTGCGACGAACACCTGGCTGATGACCGCCAGCGCAACCGGGTTCATCATCGAGGCGCCTAACGCCTGGACCGCCCGTGCGGCGATCAAGACATTGATGTCGGGTGCCAGGCTGCACAGCAGAGATCCGAGCATAAAGATCGCTGTCCCGATCTGCAGGACCCGGCGGCGGCCGAACCTGTCACCGGCCGCGCCGCCCAGCAATTGCAGCGACGCGACTCCCAATGCGTAGATGGCGATAACCCACTGGGCGTGCGCGGCGGTCGCCGCCAGGTCGGCGCGAATAGAGGGGATGGCCAGATTGGCGATGGTCAGGTCCATCCCGGTGATCAGTACGGTCAGGCAGCAGGTCGCAAGAACGGCGGCCTTATGGCGGTCACTGAACTCTGCTGTCCGCAACTTCCTCCTGTCGGAGCCCCTGAAGTCGCGCTCCTATCGCGTTGGACCCTGCCGGGGATATTACGACAGGTGGTGATGTGGCCGCCGGGATAAGCTTTCGTCATCTTCTGGCTCGGGATGGGCGGTGGAAGCGTTGGGGGAGGCGAGCGAATACTCGTGCACTCATCGATCGGCTCAAGTCCCTCACGCCGACGGGCGCCTTCGAGGACGACTGCTCGCTGATCGAGATGATGTTCGACTGACGTACTTTCGCGACGTAAAGTCCAGCGCTTTGACCGCCGAGTGATTAAATGCCGACGTGGTCTCCGTTTTGCTGTCGCGCCGGGACGTCGATTTCCTGCTGTTCGAATGGCTTGGCGTTGAGGATCTGACGAAGCGGAAGCGGTTCAGCGAGCACTCGCGGGAGACCTTCGACGGCCTGCTGGACCTGTGTCAAGAGCTCGCCACCCGCTACTTCGCACCGCACAACAAGAAGAACGACGCTCAGGAGCCGGTCTTCGACGGTGAACGGGTCATCGTCAACCCCGAAGTCAAAGAAGCGATTGACGCCTACGCCAAGGCCGATCTGCTGGCGATGGCCATGGACCACAGCCTCGGTGGGGCACAGCTGCCGATGGCTGTTGCCGGAGCCGGAATGGCCTGGTTCCACGCCGCCAACGTGGGAACAGCCGCCTACGTGCTACTCAGCGTCGCCAATGCGAACCTGCTGTCGACGTACGGCACACCCGAGCAGATCGAGCGGTTCGTCAAACCCACGCTGGCTGGACGATTCACCGGGACGATGTGCCTGTCGGAACCCCAGGCTGGTTCATCACTGGCCGACATCACCACTCGCGCCGAACCTGCCGACGACGGCACCTATCGGCTGTTCGGATCGAAGATGTGGATCTCCGGCGGTGACCACGAATTATCCGAGAACATCGTCCACCTGGTGCTGGCCAAAATCGTCGGCGCCCCTGCCGGTACCCGCGGAATCTCGTTGTTCATCGTTCCCAAGTTCCTCGTCAACGACGACGGTTCCCTCGGCGAACGCAACGATGTGACGCTGGCCGGGATCAATCACAAGATGGGCTACCGCGGCACCGTCAACACCGCACTGAACTTCGGCGAGGGCGGGCATCAGCCACTCGGCCGGCCAGGGGCGATCGGTTACCTGATCGGTGAACCGCATCGCGGACTCGCCTACATGTTCCACATGATGAACGAGGCCCGCCTCGGCGTCGGGCTGGGGGCGATCGCTCTTGGCTACACGGGATATCTCAAGTCGCTGCATTACGCGCGGGAACGTCCGCAGGGCCGCGCCGTGACCGCCAAGGATCCCACCGCACCGCAGGTGCCGATCATTTCCCACCCCGACGTCAAGCGCATGCTGCTGGCCCAGAAGTCCTACGTCGAAGGCGCGTTGGCCCTGGCCCTGTACTGCGGTCGACTGGTGGACATCGCCGCCAGCCCCGAGTCGGCCGAGGAGGCCGAGTCGGCCCAAAGGTTGCTCGACATCCTGACTCCGATTGCCAAGAGCTGGCCGTCGCAGTGGTGCCTGGAAGCCAACAATCTGGCGATCCAGGTTCACGGCGGATACGGATACACCCGTGAGTACGACGTCGAACAGCACTATCGAGACAACCGCCTGAACCCGATCCATGAGGGCACGCACGGCATTCAGAGCCTGGATCTTCTGGGGCGCAAGGTTGTCGCCGACGACGGCGCCAACCTCGCCGCACTGGCAACCGTGATCGTCGCCACGGTCGCTCGTGCGGCGGCGAACGGCGGCGAGCTCGCCGAGTTGTCGGCACACCTCGACGCCGCCTGGCAGCGGCTGGTGGCGGTCACCGCATCGATGTTCGCCGCTGGTGACATCGACGCCGCGTTGGCCAACAGCGCGGTATACCTCGAGGCATTCGGACACACCGTTATCGCGTGGGTATGGCTGGAACAGATGCTCGCCGCCGCAGATAAGGCCGGCGACTTCTATGAGGGCAAGCGGCAGGCCGGCCGCTACTTCTTTCGATACGAGCTACCGAGGACCGGCCCGCAGCTCGACCTGTTGAGCAGTCTGGACCGCACCACCCTGGAGATGCGCGACGACTGGTTTTGACACCGTGTTGCCGGCAGCGGCTAGAATTTGCGTCATGCGGGCAGATAGGAAGGTCTTCCTGGCAGCCGTCGTTCTGGTGGCGACGGCGGTGCTGGCCGCCCCCGGCGCATCAGCCAATCCGGACATCACCGATCCGTACTGCACGGGTGGCCAGACACCGCTCTTCGGCCAGTGCAAGATGCAGCCGACCGACCCGGATCGCGATACCACGGGCCTAGACCCTGATGTGGCAACCGGACTCAACCCGGAGATGTTCCCGGCGATCTAACGCCGGCTAGATGGACTTGGTGACGCCGTACCAGGACAGGATGCCGTCGCCGTCATCGTTCGACTTCGCCAGCGTGGCGTAGGAGCGGATAAAGGACTCTCCGACGCATCCGTCGATCTTGATCCGGAAGTTGTGGATCCCGACCCACGGCGCCGTGCCGGCGAAGGTCTTCTTGGTGATCGGCACGATGTTGACCAAGCCGGGCTTGAGGCTCACGGCCACGCCGCCGCCGATGCTGGCGCCGAGCGACGGGATCTCTAGATCATTCCCGTTGGGGAGGATGCCGATTCCGAGGCCTGCGGCGCCGCCCGCGTTCCCGCTAACGATCACGCCGTTGCCGGTCGTCATCTCGATACCGCAGCCGATCTGGTAACCCACCTCCAGAACACCCTGGGCAGGGCCACCGGCGGGGCCCTTGAGCGAGCCGGTGAAGGTCCCGCTCACCTGGTACTCCCGCGTCGAGATGGCAGTGGTCAACGGCGGCACCCCCCGCTGGACCTCGTCCCTGCCCCCGACCGTCATGATCCAGCCGTCCGGGGACGTGTCGGTGATCGGTGGATTGGACGCCACCTTGCCGTCATCTACCGTCGGCGCGTCCGCGACGTCGGCGACCGGTTGGACATCGGGGCCAGCCGGGTCGACCGGGTCTGCCGACGCCGGGCCGGCCGAGGCGACCGCGATGACGGCCGCGACCACCGCTGACCGCAGCATTGGAGTCTTCATCGATTTCCCCTAAACGATCTTTGTCGTGCCGTACCAGGCGGCGATCTCGTCACCCTCTTCGGTCGATCTGCTCAACAGAGCGAAGGAGCGAATGAAGGATTGGCCCACGCATCCGTCGATCTTGATCCGCTGGTGGCTGACCCACACCCACGGGTTAGAACTGCCGTAAGGCTTCTTGGTGATCGGGACGACGTTAATGACGCCGGGCTTGAGGCTGACCGCCACGCTTCCGCCGATGTTGACGCCGGCGTTGGGCAAAAACACCACGGGGCCGGGACTGAGAAGGGAGAGCCCTCCGAATGTGGTGAGGCCCGCATTGCCTCCCGCGGTGCCGCCGAGCAGCACACCGGTACCGGTGGTCATGTCGATACCGCAGCCGATCTGGTAACCCACCTCTAGAACACCCTTGGCCGGGGCTGGTGCGCCGGAGGGATTCTTGATCGACCCGGTGAACGTGCCGCCGACCTCGTACTCCCGGCTGGACACCGCCGTCGTCAGCGGTGCGATCACCAGTTGGGTCTCATCCTTGCCGCCGACGGTCAGCGTCCAGCCGTCGAGGGTTTTCGCGATCTCCGGCGGGCTGGAAACCACCTTCCCGTCATCGATCGGAGGCGGGGCGGCCTCGGCGGCTGCCACGGGTTGGACATCCGGACCGGCCGGATCGGTCGGGTCGGCCGAGGCCGGACCGGGCAAGGCGGCCACGGCAAGTGCGGCGCCGGCAAGGCCGCACCAGATCCTCCATGTCACGGTCCGCCACGTCACGAACGCAAAATTACAAGCTGTCGGTCATCCGCGTGCGCGAACTCGATAGTCGGAACGGCCGACCCGGGGGACTTACCCGAAAGCACCACCCGACCTCCGCCGGAAGGGCTGTAATGAGCCGACCAGTCCGACAGCACGAACCCGGGGGCCACACCATGGAATTGATCTCACCGCTCGATGGCATGTTCCTGTTGGGTGAGTCTCGCGAGCACCCGATGCATGTGGGCGGATTGCATGTGTATCAGCCACCAGCGGGTGCGGGCCCGGACTTCGTCCTCGAGCTGTACAAGAAACTGATCACCGACACCGACGCCACCCCGACGTTCCGCAAGCATCCGGGTGAGTTCATGGGCGGCGTCTCGAAACTCACCTGGGCGATCGACCCCGAGATCGACCTCCAGTACCACCTGCGCCACTCGGCGCTGCCGAACCCGGGCCGGGTGCGCCAACTCCTGGAGCTCACCTCGCGGCTGCACGGCACGCTGCTGGACCGCCACCGCCCGCTGTGGGAGATGCATCTGGTCGAGGGACTCGACGACGGCCGGTTCGCGGTGTACGCCAAGATGCACCATGCCCTGCTCGACGGCGTCAGCGCGATGCTCACCCTGCGCCGGGCGCTGTCCACCGATCCCGATGATCACGACGCCCGCGCGTTCTGGGCCCCGAACGACCGCACATCGAAGAAGGGCGCCAAGGCGTCGCTGCTCGACTCGGTGAAGAAGGGAGCCGAATCCCTTGCGGCTCTGGGCCCCGGCACCTTCAACCTCGCCCGCAAGGGAATTCTCCAGCAGCAACTGACGTTGCCGTTCGGAGCGCCCAAGACCATGTTCAACGTTCCGATCGCCGGTGCCCGCCGGTGCGCGGCCCAGTCCTGGCCCGTCGAGCGTTTTCTGGCGATCAAGAAGGCGGCCGGCGTCACACTCAACGACGTGGTGCTGGCCGTATGCGGCGGCGCCCTGCGCGCGTATCTGATCGATCAGGATGCCCTGCCGGACAAGTCACTGATCGCGATGGTGCCGGTGAATCTGCGCGAGGGTGAATCCACCGGCGGCAACGAGGTGGGATCGGTGCTGGCCAATCTCGGTACCGACCTGTCGGATCCGGCCGAGCGCTTGAGGGTGGTGAACACCTCCATGAACAACAACAAGGAGGTGTTCCGGTCACTGCCCAAGGTTCAGCAGGTGGCATTGTCGACGTTCAACGTGGCGCCGCTCCTGGTGGAGCTGCTTCCGGTGCTGAAGACCACCGCACCGCCGCCGTTCAACATCGTCATCTCCAACGTCCCGGGGGCGCGTGACCGCCTCTACTGGGGTGGCGCCGAACTCGTCGGCAACTATCCGCTGTCGATCGCTCTCGATGGTCAGGCCCTCAACATCACACTGACGAACACCGCCGACCGGCTTGACTTCGGCATCGTCGGCTGCCGGACCGCCGTTCCTCATCTGCAACGGCTCCTGGTGCACCTCGAGGACTCCCTGGCCGATCTGGAGCGGGCGGTCGTGCAGACGTCCCAGCGGGCCAAAGCCAAGTGATGAACGACGACGAGATCAACGGCGACGGGATCAACGACGTCGCCGCAGATTTCAGCCAGGGCCGCATCTCCCGGCGCGACGCGCTCAAGCGGCTGGCAGCCCTGGGAATGGGTGCGGCGGCCGGCTCGGCGTTCATCGCCGCCTGTGACCGCAAGCCGGGCGCGTCCTCGGAAGGGGCGTCACAGAACCCGGCGGACACCATCTACCGCAACGGCACCGTGCTGACGATGGTTGACGATCGCCGCCAGGCCGAAGCGGTCGCGGTGGCGGCCGGCAAGATCCTGGCGGTGGGCTCCGAGGCCGACGTGATGGCGACCAAGGGCGCCAACACCGTCATCGTCGATCTGGCGGGCCACACACTGATGCCGTCGTTCATCGACGCCCACGGCCATTTCATGAACGCCCTCCAGGTGGTCAAATGGGCCAACGTCCAGGGTGTGCCCGCCGGGCCGATCAGCAGCATCGCGGACTTCGTCCCCGTCCTGCAGTAGCATGTGCGCAAACTCGCACTCAAGCCCGGTGACTGGATCATCGGCTACGGCTACGACCGCTCAAACCTCGTCGAGGGCCGCGAACTCAACATCGACGACCTCGACCCCGCCTTCCCCGACAACCCGATCATGCTGATCCACAGTTCCAATCACGGCGCCGTGCTGAACACCGCCGCGTTCAAGGCGGTGGGGTACAACGAGAACACCCCGACGCCGGCCGGCGGGATCATCGCCCGTAAGCCCGGAACCAACATCCCCTACGGGCTCATCATGGAGACGGCGTTCCTGCCGATCCTCACCAACGCTCCCAAGCCGAGCGAACGTGAGTTGCTCGACACCCTCGACGAGGCCCAGAAGATCTACACGCGTGCGGGCGTGACCACGGTCCAGGAAGGTGCCACCGCCGCCAAGGATCTGCGGGTGCTGCGCAAGGGTGCCGACGAGGGCCTGCTCTACCTCGACGTGGTGTCGCTGCCCCTGTTCCTGGAGATTCCCGAACTGGCCACCGACTTCGCGCCCGATTTCGTCGGCGGTCCGGCGGATATCCCCGATGAAGCCGTCAAGGCCTTCGGCGCCTACCGCAATCGTCTGAAACTCCAAGGCATCAAATTCATCGTCGACGGCTCCCCGCAGGGCAAGACGGCGTTCTGGACACAGCCGCTGCTGACCCCCGGACCCGATGGCCAGCCGGACTGGCGCGGTCAGCCGGTGATCCCGCCGGAGACGATTCACAAGACCATGGCGGCGGTGCACGCCAAGGGATTGCAGGTGTTCTGCCACGCCAACGGCGATGCCGCCATCGACCTGGCTATCGACGGGATGCGCGCAACCGGTGTGAAAGCGGCCGACGACCGGCGCACGGTGATCGTCCACTCCCAATGCATGCGTCCCGACCAGCTCGATCCCTACGTGGAATTGGGTTTCACCCCCAGCTTCTTCGCCGCGCACACCTTCTACTGGGGCGACGAGCACCTGGCCAACCTAGGACCACAGCGAGCGGACTTCATCAGCCCGATGGCGTCGGCCTTCGCCAAGGGACTGCGCTGCTCCAACCACACCGACTTCTCGGTGACCCCGATGGAACCCATGCGGATCATGTGGGCATCCATGGTGCGCACCTCGAAAAAGGGCGTGGTGCTGGGCGCCGACGAACGGATCGACAATTGGCAGGCGTTGAAGGCCCTGACGACCGAGGCTGCGTGGCAGATCTTCGAAGAGAAGACCAAGGGCAGCCTTGAAGTCGGGAAGCTCGCCGACATGGTGATCCTCGACGCCAATCCGCTCACCGCCGCACCGGAAGCGTTACTGGACATCGCCGTGCTGGAAACCTTCAAGGAAGGCAAGTCGGTCTATCGGAAAGAACCGTGAGTGAGCCTGCCCCTGACGGTCATCGGAGGCTATCTGGGCGCCGGCAAGACCACCGTGCTGAACCATCTGCTCGGCAATAACGACGGCTTGCGGATCGCAGTCCTGGTGAATGATTTCGGCGACATCAACATCGACGCCGAGCTCATCGAGTCGGCCGACGGTGAGACGATCGCGCTGACGAACGGGTGCACGTGCTGCACTCTGGCCGACGGACTGTCGACCGTCCTCGCCGAGCTACGGGGACGTTCGGAAGATTTCGACCACATCGTGATCGAGGCGAGCGGCGTCGCCGATCCGCTCAAGATCGGGCACATCGGTGCGGCGTTCGGCTTTCCCTTGGTCGGGGTCACCGTCGTCGTCGACGCCGAAACGGTCCGCGCGCAGTCGACGGACACGTACGTCGGCGATACCGTGATGTGGCAGCTGCGAAGTGCGGACCTGTTGATCGTCAACAAGCGCGACCTGGTCGCACCCGCAGAGTTGCAATCCCTACTGGCGTGGCTTGTCGACACGGTGCCGGACACGCCCACGCTGACCACCCAGGGCGGCTGGGTCGATACCGCGATACTGCTCGCCCCGCTTCGCGCATCCGAAACCCACGCCGACCCGGTCGGATCGCATGGCAGCTTCGAGTCGTGGAGCTTCCGCACCGCCACACCACTGCGGCGCAGCGACCTCGATGCCTTCCTGACCGCGTTGCCGCCCGGTGTGGTCAGGGCCAAAGGCATTCTTCGTCTGGCCGACGATATGGCGAACAACTACCTGCTCCAGAGAGTCGGCCGGCGGACTTCTCTGCTTCCGCTCAACGCGGTCAGCGCTGAAGATCCTTTCGACACCCGACTAGTCGTGATCGGAGTCCCGGGCAGCATCGACAGCGAACTCTTCGCGCAGTGGCTCGGCGGTTGCATGTGAGTCGATGCGAGCGTCACTGCGGCAAGTCCGGTCTGATGGCTGCTGATGTGATCTCCGCGCCGTCATAGAGGACCGCCTGGTGGAATTGGTCGCATGCCAGGAGCGCCATCTCGACCTCGATCTGGTCGTCGGTGATGGGCCGGCCACGCCGCTGGATCGCTTTGTTCACCCGATAACCCACCGTGTTGCGATGCAGTCCGAGATGCTCCGCGGCGGCGGTGTGGCTCGATCCCTCTCGCAGGAATATCCGGAGTGTCTGACGCAATTTGGCGTCCCCGGCGGTATTGCTCGCCAGGGGCCCGAGTGTGTTGTGCACCCATTGCCGGGTGCGGGTCAGGTCGTCGACCATCAATGCGGCGACCCTCACCTCCGGTTCGCTGGCGGCCACGACGATGCGGTTTGCGCGGTCGGCGACGGCAACCCTGTGCGCGTCGTGCGCC